>Ga0105252_10000057_pt1 | contig 91405 bp, 154 predicted proteins | sample EasRivMeERMZT100_FD_89675 | JGI IMG/M metagenome (GOLD analysis project Ga0105252, IMG submission 89675) | Soil microbial communities from meander-bound floodplain in the East River, Colorado, USA - East River MetaG ERMZT100 | ecosystem: Environmental > Terrestrial > Soil > Floodplain | place... | reverse complement strand
GAGCAGCCTCGGCATTTCTCCGGTCTCGTATGCGTGCTCGATCTGCGGCACGAGCTTCTCGCCGACGGTCCCGCCCTGCGGCAGCATGATGTCGGCCAGGAACTCGCGGTCGAACGAGCTGTCGCCGCTCGCTACGATCTCGAGCTTGGCCTTCAGGATGAGCAGCAGCGCGCGCCATCGACGGCGGTGCTCGGCGTCCGCGTATACCTGGCACCGCTCGGCGCTGTTCACCTTCCACGAGTGCGTGGCGTTGCGCTTGAACTCGGCCGGGTCGGGGATCTCGATCGCATAGCGCAGCATGCGACCGTTCAGCCGGAACTGGATCACCGCGCTGCGGTCCTGCCACGCGCTCAGAAATCCGTTCGCGCCGTGCTTGATGAGCAGCGACTCGATCTCTCCGCGCGTCTTCTCGACGGGCACGGCGGTGCCCTCGGCGAAACGGTGTGGCTTTTTCATGGTGTGCCCTCGAGCCATTCGACGAACTGCTCTTGAACGCTGATCGTGCGTAGTTCGACGGGCCCGCAATCCCGCGTCTCCATGCGGCTGCCGATCATCCCCCGGACGCCACTTCCGATCGTGACCATGCGGCTGTGGCACATGGGCAACATCTCGATCGGCTTCTCGAACACCTCGGCGGCGATCTTCGCCATGGCGCCCGGATGTAGCTGCTCGCGGGTTAGGCGTGCGCCGCAGCTCTTGCACTCGAGCACGTCGTACGGTTCGCGCCTCGCAGCGTCACTCCCCACGGTCGCCCCCACGCTCGGCGGCGGTACGGGTGCGGGACTCGCGCAGTCGCCGAAGCTCGCGGTGTGCGTGCCCAACGAACACGACCGGGAAGTGCTTGACCATGTGGCCAGCGTGCATTCTGCCCTCGTGCGTCATCGGCTCGACCACGCCGCGCGCCGAGTTGCACTGTGGGGACGGCGCATCTCCGCCCCACTCGTAGAACGCCAACCCGTGCTGCGGGTGCACGATCCACCAGTGGTCAACGATGCAGCGACCCGCGAGCGGTGTGACCGCCGTAGCCTCTGGCACGTAGACCATGAACGCTTTACGCGCCATCGCCGCCCCCGCTCTGCTCGCGCAGCTCCGCTTCGATGGCGTCGATCACCGCGTTGACCGAGCCCGTCGTGCGCGAGCGCCTGATCCGCTCCAAGTCCGCTCGCCTCGCTTCCCGTACAGCGTCGGCCTGACCTTGGCGGGCGTAGGCGGCGCCATCGGCGAATCCGGTGTGGTAGCCGGGCGTGCCGTCGTGCGCTTTGAACGCGCCGCGCGCGGCATCTAGGTCGTCGCAGCGCTGCTCGGTGTCGATGCCCACCCGGGGCTTGCGCGGCTTCATGGCTGGGGCTCCCGTGGCGTAAAGCGTTCGTCCTTGCTCCACTGCCGCGGCATCGGACACAGCGAGCTTTCGAGCGCGTGCTCGCCGCGCGTGGCCCAGCAAAGCGCGCACGACTTCGCCATGTACCGCTTGTACCGGAAGCTCTTGATCGTTTCGCTGGCGGCTTCGTAAAGACACGCGACAAGTAGCAGTCCGGCCGGCACGACAACGCCGCCGATCACGAATGAGATCCAGTGCAGTTCGCTCATAGCTCCCTCTCCGGCGTCGGTACGGCTGGGGGTGCGGCCATCAGCTTCAAGCACTTCGGGCACGTCACCGACGCGTCGACGATCGTCCACAGCGCTTTGCGTAGGTCGATTGCGCGCGGCTTCGGGAAGCAGAGCGCGGACACGCCGCGGTCGCTGATGTACTTCGCGCGGTGGTACAGCTTCGCCTTTGGTTCGAGTCGCATCACCCGCCCCCTTTCGCCAGCGCGGCGCGGGCGGCGAGCACGCGGTTCCACATGATGCCTCCGGGCAAGTGGTCGACGTAGCGCTTCGAGTCGACATCGGCCGAATCGACCGCCGCACACAACTCCCGCACCCTCTCACGCTCAGCATCGAGCTCGGCGCGGGCGGTGTCGCGTTCCTCGCGCAGCCCGATCGCGGTGCTCATGGCGGCGGCGTTCTCGGCTGCATGGCGCTCGCGCTCATCTTCGAGCTTCGTGAGCGCGCTCACCGGGCCGGCTCGTTCGGCTTCGAGCTCGGCGCGGGCGGCGTCGCGTTCGTCGAGCGCGTTGCGAAGCTCCACGCTCAGCGTGGCTACCCGCGCCCGTAGCCCCCGCACCTCTTCTGCATGGCGCTCGCGCTCGGCGTCGAGGTTCTTGTCGTAGTCGGAGCGAGCTTGCTCGAGCCGCGCGCGAGCGTACTTGCGTTGCGAAACCAGCTTGCTCTCCGCGATGTCTACGCGCGCACGCGCAGCCGCGAGAACGCGGCCCGCCTGTGTTGCTACTGACTGCATCGCGTCACGCTCGGCTAGCGTCTCGGTGTACGCGGCCCTCAGCCGTGCCAACTCGGCGGTGGATGCGGCGTGGCCGGCGTTGTGACCGTTTCCGTACAGTGCCCAGCGTTCGACGCACGTAAAGCTGTGTAGGCACTTCCATCCGCGCTGGCACTCCGCGCACAACTCCGGCCGCGTCGGCTGCGGGGCGGGCTCCACTGGCGGGGGTACGGGCGGGGATGCGCATGTGGGGCAATCGCCGTCGTGAACCAGGACCGCCGTTAGACGCGCATGCTCCCCGCCGTGGTCCGGCGCGCGCGTGCAGGGAAAGCCGCCGATCATCGCGTGGCCGCACATGTCTGGCGGCTCCGGGGCTTGCGCTGGCGTGGGCGACGGCATGGTGCCGCTGCCGTCGCACATCTTGCAGCGGGCGGTCGGCTGATTGCCGAGCACCCACGGATTCGCGCAGGGGCAGTGGCTGTGGCATTGCGGCAGGCTCACGCACGGGCAGGGCTGCGCTGGTGTGACAGAGCCCTCTCGCTGACTCGTGGGCGGGCGCTGGGAAGCGGCGTTCTGCCTGGCGTAGCCGTCCGCAATCTCGCACGTCACGCACCCAGCGACGTACCCGTGATGGAAAGCGCAGAGGATCATGGCTTGCCTCCGAGCCGCTCGCGCAGCCACGTCACGTGATCAACGTCGCGCCCGGTGTAGCCGTGCTCGACCAGCACCGCGAGCAGCGCGCGCGCCTTGTGGTAGCCGTCCTGCAGCGCGCCGATCGTCGTGTGCTCGGTGAGCTGCTCGAGCAGCATAGAGGTGCCGGTCTGTTCCCGGCTGTCACCGGCTTGATGCGAGTCCGTCTCGCCCGTCGATACCTTTGCCGCATGCTGCGCGTCCGACGATCCGTCAACGCATGCGGGCGCGTCCTCGCGGAGCGCGCTCACTCGGATCCCTACTGGCTGGCCGAGCGGCGTAGCTGTCTCGACGAGCTCGCGCGCGGGCGGGTGCTGCGTGCACTCCCCGTCGCGATGCTCGGTCCTGCCTTTGCAGATGTCGCAGACCTTCATCGCGAACACCGAGCTCCGCGGGCGGAACCCCGTCGCAGTGCCCTTGCAGATGGCGCGCGCTGCCGCAGGGTTCGGCGCCGTGTCCTTGTGCGTGGACCACGGCCGGTTGCAGCACTCGCCGAGCTCGCCCGGGTCGCGCTTCGGCTCCGGCGCGATCGCGTCGGTGGGGATGTCGGCCTCGGTCGTCATGCTACGGCCGCCTTTCCTAGCTGCTCTGCCACTTGGGCGAACACCGCATCAGGTAGAATCCACAGGCCTTGCTTGCCCGCGCACGGCACCGGCCTCGGCAGCACGATCACATCGGGCGTCTGCCAGACGTACGGGCCGAACGCGAACGGGTCCTTGCCGCGCCGCGGATGCGGTGTCTGCAGCTTGTAGAACCCGGTGACCTGGGCGATCGCGAACACGACGCTGTCGGGGTGCGCGTGCTTGTCCTCGGGGCAGGCGCGCGCCGCCGCGCTGAACAGTCCCTCGCGCATGTCCGCGCACGCATGGTGGTCGAAGTGCTTGCCCGCGTGCAGCGCGAGGTAGCCGCCGATCATCCACTTCGGCGCGGGCCAGTCGCGGTTCTCTATTCTTTTCCCTGCGTGCACGAACGCCCAAGGCCACGGGCGCCAGAGCGTGAGCCCACGCACCAGGCGACCGTTGATGAGGTTTGCTCGACCGGTCATGAGCTGCGCGCCTCGCTCTCGGTGGGGGCCTGCTTCTCGCCGAGGATGAACTCGACGTCGACCACTGCGCCGGACTCGAGCAGTGACCAGTTCTCGATGATGTGCTGGTGTGCCGCGCGCATCGTGCGGTCGCCCCACGAGTGGGGATCGTGCTGCGTCTTCGGCTCGTCGCCGGAGACCTTGACCAGCAGCACGTACTCGGCCTGCTCGAACGGCGAGAGGCCGTACCCGGCGCGCGCGAGGAGGTAACGGTCCCTCTCGCACGCCGGGTCCAGCTTCACCGCGAGCGCGGGGATGAACGTCATCCGATCACGGACTTCGAATGTCTTGGCCTGCATGGCGCTCACTTCTTTTTGCCGCGACCGTCGCCCTTGTGGAACAGGTCGCCGGGGCCCGGCGCGTTGGACTGGCCCTGCTCGGCCAGCTTCTGCTCGGCCGCCTTCATGGCGCGGTCGCGCTCCTGCTTGGCCGCGTCGTCCTCGGCGGGCGGCGCATCCTCCGCAGGCTTGTCCTCCCGCGTGGGATCGGTCTTCGCCTCGGCCGTGGTCTCCGGGCGCAGCGAGATCTTCCGCCCGTCGTCGGCGGCGGCAGCGGGCGCCGGCGGTGCGCCTGCAGCTCCGACCGCGGGGAACATCTGGTCGATCGTGGCGTCGCCATCTTTGATGGCGGTGCCGTACCCGATCAGCGTCGCGATGTCGTCGAGCCCGATGTCCTCGACGCCGGCCTTGCCGATGCGAGCGAGCACGCGGTCGAGCGTGATGCCGAGCTTGAGCAGGCGAGCGATCAGCGTGTCGCGCTTGGCGACCAGCGTCGTGGCGTCGCCGACCGCGGACTTCCGCGCGGCCTCGTACAGCTTATTGATGTAGCTCCGGGGGATGACCCGGAAGATCGCGTTGCGCAGCGCGATGGATGCGGCGGCGTTGCCGGTCATCGTGATCATGTCGTCGTTGAACCGCTTGCCGTCGCGGCCGGTGATGCGGCGCCGGTTCTCGACGGTCACGCGCAGGTTCTTCTCGAGGTCCCACGCCACGCCCTGGGCGTTTACCTCCTTGTCCTCGGCGTCCATCACGCGCGCGCCGACGTGCAGGTTCCCGTAACAGCTGGCCGCGATCTCCGCGAGCCGGACCGACGGGCCGGTGATTGCCTTACCGCTGCGCGGCAGGCTGTAGATGCACGACTCGGCGACCTCCTGGTCGTACGTGACCAGCGCCATCGCCTCCCGAAGGAAGCGCGTGATCGACCGCGGGAACCGGTGCGCGGCCTCGAGCTGCGCCTCGGTCTCGCTCTTGGCGAGCGCGCCAATCGCCGAGATCGATACGTGCTGGATCGCCGCCACCTCGCCGGTGTCGAAGTCGAAGTCGTCGCCGCGTTCGCGCTCGATCACTTGTGCTCTGTTCTGTTCGTTTGCCATGGCTTCAGGTTCCTTCCCTCTTGATCATGAGTCTGCTGTCTTCCTCGACCTCGACCGCATCCGCTGTCTCGAGGGCGGCCTTCAACTTGCGGACTGCCGCGGCACCGTTGCCACGCCCCGCCGTCTCCGCTGCGACTTTCTCTACCGCGGTCACCGAGAGCTTGATGCAGCGCGCGAACTCGGCATTGCCGAAACCCGCGTCCTCAAGCACCGGCCACGCTTTGAGTACGTCGAGCTTGCGCTTGCGCTCGGTCACGACCGTCAGCCGCTTGCCGCCGCCCACGATGTCGCCGCGCTGCTGAACGCGATCCTTGATCGCTTGGCGCACGCGCTTCGCCATGCGCTCGATCTGGTAGGTCTTCTCGGTCATCTCGATGGCCTGCTCGGGCGCCATCAGACCGACCGCCTCGTCGATGCCAGCGTCCATGAACGCAGCCACGTCGCGCCGCGCCAGCGCGTTCGCTGCCGAGCACTCGTGCGAGCGCGGGCACCACTCGCAGTGCACGCCGGGGTGGTAGGCGCCATCCCAGCGCACGACCTCTGCGCGCACACGCTCGAGCCATGCGTCCCCCTGCGCGCGCGACACCGTGTAGTTCTCGATCTCGGATGAGCGGACCCACACGATCGTGCCGGTCACGTGCTCGACCTCGCGGTGGTTCTCGAGCACGAGCGCGGCATAGCCCATCAGCTGCGCGTGATAGTCCTTATCCTTGCGGCCGGTCTTCCAGTCGAGGAACCGCGCCACGGTCTGCGCGAGCGACAGCGCGTCGATGTGCCCGCTCAGCACGCTGCCGTCCTCGTCGAGTGGCGCGCGCAGGTAGACCTCGGTGATCGCATCGGGGAAGCTCGCCTCGATCGCAGGCCAGAGCTTGAGCGCGATCGAGCACAGCATGCGCAGCTCGTCGAGCTCGACGCCGTGCGCGAGCGCGAGTCCGGGCAGCGCGTCCCAGTCGACCATCCCGAGTTCGACCAGCGAGCGCAGCGCCGTGTGCGCGGCCGAGCCGGTCTCGGCCGCGTCGTTGTGCTCGTCGACCAGGAGCGATGCCGGGCGCGCCGAGCCGGGGCAGATGAACGAGAGCGGCAGGCCGCTGCTTCGGAGGTGGATCATGTGCGCCTCGACTCGAGCTCGCGCAGGTGCTCGCGCATGAACTGCTCGCCGCTCGCGCTCGCGGCATTCCGCTGATCGACGATCACACGCAGCGCGGAGTTGAACGCTTCGATCCAGACGTCGGCGGCCCACTCGACCGCGCCAGCGGGCACACCCGATGCGCAGCCCGAGCCGTCCCACTCGTCGCGCGGGTTCAGGTCTTCGAGGCCTTCGGCCAGCGACATCGTAACGCGGGCGCGCATGTCGAGCTCGACCGAGTCGACGACCGCGATCGCGTGCTCCTGCGCGTTGCGCTGGATGGGAACAGCGAAGGCTGCGAGCGCTCTTGATCTGGCGTTCATGACGGCGCTCCGTGTCGATGCGTGGCTGCGACCTCTGCGCGGAAGCTGTCGAACTCCGCCTCGAGGTTCTCGAGCACGGCCACGTCCGCCTCGGTCACACCGGGGCTGGGATCGAGCGAGCCCATGATGCCGTTGAACAGCGCGAACGCTCCGGCATAGAACGCCAGCCGGCACTCGGTGCGCTGCATCGGTGGCGCGTCAGCCGGCAGCACCTGCTTCAGGTACATCTGCCACGCAGCGGCCATCGTGAACGTTGAACTCATCCCTCTCCTCCATACGCGGCGAGCTCAGCCGCCGCCCTCGCGAACCATGAATCAGCCTCGGTCACCGCGAGCCTGACGGCCGCGGTCGTGTTCAAGACCTTGGCCACTTCCCACTGCTCGACGCGGCGCACGTCGTCGTTGTCGTCCGGCACGCCCTGGGCGTAGCGCCGAACGAGCGCGCGACTGCCGATGGCGTCGGCGCTCATGACGTACACGGTCAACGTGGCCGAGCCCTGGGGGTCTGCCAGCAATCGGTGTTCGCGGAACACCGGCTCGCAGTTGATGCTGCCTCCGAAGTTTTTCATGACCGCGACTCCTTGTGCGCGTGCCCTGGTGGGGTGGTTCGTCCGAGGAACCGGTCGAGCGCCGACGCCCCGCGCCGGTCGGCGGGGTTCGGCAGGCCCGCGCGCTTGAGGAACGCAGCGACGCTCTCGGTCGCGAGCGGGAAGCAGTCGTGCTCGCGCAGCAGGTTGCGGACCCATACCGGGTCGAGCTTCGGCGACGCGCCGAGCAGCGCGGTCCATGCGCCGAAGGCCGACTGCGCCTGCAGCGCTTGCCACACGGACAGCTGCGCGGCGTTCTCGGTCACGATGGCGTGCCCGCGGTCGTCGACCAGCGCGAGCAGCGCCGCGACCATCGCGTCGAAGCGCTTGTCGATGCTGACTTGGGTTTCGATTTTCATGCTGCGGTCCTCCCGCGCTCGACCGCGTTGACCGCGTCCTCGCGCCACATCAGTGCGTATTCGAGACAGTTGCTGCAGCTCTTGTGAGCGTGCCCAGGCAGCGGCGGGTTGCGCCGCGCGTTGAACGACCAGGCCATCGAGTCGGCCGACGCGAGATGCGACGCGGACAGCCGCAGCCCCTGCAGCTTGAGGCCGAACCCGTGCAGCCGCAGGCCTTCGCTCGCGAGCATGCTCAGGACGATCCCAGCGACGGCGGTGTTCTGCCGACGGCACACGGTCCCGACACCGACCAGCGGCAACGATGCGAGGTCGACGCCGGCGGCGGCGTACGCTTCGAAGTGGCGCCAGTAGTCGCCGAGCCCCCAGCCCTGCAGCACAGGGATGATCGGCAGGTCGGGCGCCATCGCGCGGAGCTCCAGGTAGTTGTCGAGCGTGCGGCGCTGGTGCTCCTCGAGCGTCAACCCGGTCTTGGCCAGCATGTCGACCGGCTTGCGCTCGCACATCCAGTCCTGCGGAGCGGCCCAGTCGAGCATGCCGATCTCGTCGCGGAACCGGCGCACGTCGGCCGCGTACTCGCGCGCGGTCGAGCGCCAGCGGCCGTGCGTGCTGAGCTCGGTGAAGCCGCCCGAGTCGAGCGCCCACGGTGCGATCGCGCGCGGCAGGCTGCGCCGGCCCGCGAGCGACGAGCGCGACACGAACAGCGGAACGCTGGACCGCGCGAGCCAATCCGGATGGTGCGCGCCGAGGTAGAACGTCGTCACTGCCGCCTCATCGCGACGTCGAGCGGGCGCGCGGGATCCCAGCCGGGGTAATGCTCGGCCATCCACGCGACGAACTCCGGCGCGGGCTCACCCAGGCGGTAGCGCGTGCCCGAGGTCGTGGTCGCGACGCCGTCCGCGAACGACACCACGGGGCTTGTCGTGATCTGCGAACCGTCCGGCCGGCCGGGGTGGTCGTACACGATGCCGCACAGCAGCTTGCTGCTGACCTCGGGTGCACGAAACGGATCGGCGGGCTCGCGCCAGCACCACTGCTCGAGACGTGCGTCGGCCTGCGCGGTCATGGCTGCGCCTCGCGGCAGTCGTCGCAGAAGTCGCGCGGGTCACGGGTGCGGCGCGCGTCCTCGAGGGTCGGGTGCGACACGAGCGTGTGATGCTCCTCGCACACGCTCGACCACGGCAGCTCGGGGTCGGACTCCATGCCCGATTGCATGCTGTGGTAAATGCCGACCCGCGTGCGCGTGGCGCGCGACCGGAACTGCGTCACGCATCCGGCCAGGCCGTTGAACCCGTACTCGCGCGCGCTAGCCACGGTCGCCCTCCGGCTCGGCCAGCATCAGCCGCTTGAACTGCTCGCCCTCGTACACCTCGACGAACGGCCGCTCGCGCTTGCGCGCGTACTTCAGCGCGCGCTCGATCGCGGCCGGCGAGAGGTACTCGCCCGCGCGCAGCACGATGTACACGGTCTGCCCGTCGTACTTGTCCGCCTCGATCTTCATGCTGCCCTCGCGATGGTCTCGAGCACGCGGCGGACGTCGTCGAACGTTGTTTCGCGCGCATCGTTGAACTCGGGCGCGGGCACGCCGGCGATGCGCTCGACGTCCACGAACAGGACGTCGCGGTCGGTCATTTCATCGCATACGCGACGCGCTGCCCCGGAGATGCACCAGCACTCCGCGTTGTGGCTCTCCGGTCCGACCGGCATCCCGTACCAGTTGCGCGCGTACGCGCCACGCGTCCAGCGCTTCGGCCCAGTGAGCACGTCGCGCAGGATGGCCGCCGCGATCTCCTGCGGGGTCATGGGTTCGACCTCGCGTTCGCTGTCCGCTCCAGCGCTAGCGCCGAGATCGCTGCGCGCACCGCGGGCTTGAGCTCTCCGGGCAGCATGCTCGCGATCGCGCTCCGAGCCTCGCTCGCCTGCGCGCGCGCCTTCTCGCGTTCGCGGTAGCTCATCGCCGCATCTCCAGCAGGATGAACTCCGCGAGCTCGATGCAGAGGAGTTGCGCCGCGCACTTGGCAGCGATCGCCGCCTTGCGCGCCTGCGGCGTGAGCCCGCGCGAGAGCACGATGGTCGCCGACGCGTTGAACATCTCGGCCGCGTTCAGCAGCATGCGCGAGAGCGGTCCGGGGATCGTCGAGCCGACCGGCAGGTGGCAGGTCTCGAACAGCGTGCCCCGGTGGTCGACGACCGCGACCGTGTGATCGAGCTTCTCGAACACCGCGACCACGTTGCCGTCGTACAGGTACACGCCGAGCGCGGGCAGCTTCGGTTCCGATGACGCGTGCTCGCGCACGGGGAATTGCAGGACGTTGCTCATGACGCGGCCTCCTCTTGATGAACTCCGTAGTCACACCCAGCGAACAGCGCGCACAGACCTCGCACGCGCATGACTCCGACGACCTCTCCGCAGGCGTCGCACTTGGCGCTGCCGCGCATGTCGTCGCTCCCGTACTGCGCGCCCGAGTCGTGCAGCAGGTGACCGCGCACGCAGGCCGCGCCGCACTTGCAGCGCCAGCCATCGTGCACGGTCGCGACCTCGGCGAACGTGTCCTCGACCGTCGCGCGGTAGAACACGCGCGCGCCGCTCGGCGTGAACGAGACCTCGAGGGTTCGGCGTCGCGGCCTACGCATCGGGCGCCCCGTCGATCTTCGTGTGGATCCACGACTTGGCGGCCAGCTTCTCGAGCGCGTCGATGCCGGTCCCGTTGATGTCGACGCGCTCGACCGTTCCGCCGAACGTCTGGGCGGTGAGCGCCGCGACCATCTCGATCGCGTTGACGAGCGTGTCGACGTCCGGCGCGGCGAGTTCAAAGAAGGTCTTGCGGTCCGCGCTGTCGAAGGCCTTGCCGTCGACGTAGTAACGGAACCGATAGAAGGCCTTCCACTGCTCGCCCTCGGGCTTGTAGACCGCGGCGAGCATGTCCATGCCCCGCCCGCCGACGCTCCAGAACGCGCGGACCTGCGTGCGCTCGGTCAGCTCGATCGTCATGGCGTCGCCTCCGCGCGGTCCTGGGGTTGTGCCGGGAGCAGCGTCAGGTCGGTCGCGCCGATGGCGCGGAGCTGCGCGCCGAGCCCGACCGACTCGCCGGGCTCGTACGCGCGAACGAAGGCAACGCGCGCGCCGCAGTCGCAGCGCCCGCTGAAGCTCGCGCAGTCGAGCGTGCTCGACCGGTAGATGAAAGCGCCGCAGCCGAATCGGCAGTGCGCGGTGTAGCGCGGTCGGTTCATGACGCGACCTCGACGCCCCAGTCGGCGGCCAAGTGTTCGCGGATGGCGCTCGGGATCGCGTCGTCGTTCCACCCGTAGGCGCGGCGGACCTCGTGCAGGAGAGCGGCAGCGGTCGGGGGGTGCATGCCGTCCTCGTCAGCGTCCGCTGCGCGCTCGTACGCAGCGACGAAGTGGGGCACGGCCTCGGCCTCCTCGCGGCGGAGTGCGGCGGCCCAGTCGGTCTTGATGATGGGGTGCAGGATTTCCATAGTCAGAACGGTATATGACAAAGGGGCATACGTCAAAGGGGAGATCGAAGAAATTCGTAGGGTGGCCAGGTTTTGGCTGTGGTGTACTGTGGGGCCATCTCCTCGGATGTACGCGAAAGCATTGGGAAATAGCCCGATTCGGCCGGTTGACCGTTCCGGGGGGCGCGTGCGAAACCTTCGGGTCACATGGGACTGCGCGTTGTGGTTGGGTCGGGTGCTGTAGTGGGGCTCACGGAGCTGGCGTCGGAACTCCTCGCGAGCGATGACGCGTCGGCGCAGCCGGACGCGTTCCGGTTCGCGTGGATCTGCGACCTCTCGCTGCGCGTCGAGGACGGCGACCCGCGCCTGGTCGGCTCGTGGATCTGCTACGACGCAACGCGCAGCGAGCGGCAGCAGCAGCACGATGTCGCTGCGTGCGTGGCGGAGTGGATGCTGCGCTCGCGCTGCGTGCCCGTCACCGCGTTCGCGGTCGAGTACCTGGTCGGGCAGATGCTCGCCACGCGCTCGCGCGCGCGCATGCTCGCGGCTGCGCCTGCTCCTGCAGCAACGCCAGCCTGATCAGCGCGTGCGGTGCGTGCGGCGCGGCTTGTGCGGCGCGTCGCTCTCGTGTCGAGCGCCGAGCTTGCGCGCGCTCGTCTCGCGCGCCTGCGCGTTCGTCGCGATGGTCACTGCGGTCGCGTGCACGGTTTCGTCGGTGACGTCAGGGTATTTCACGAGGTCGGCGGCGGCCTCGAGGTAGTCGACGTCGACGCGGTGGTGCTTGAACTTGCCGAGCAGCAGACGCATGCGTGCTTTCTGCGCTTCACTGAGGCCGAGCTCGTCCTCGATCATCTCGAGGACCTGGCCGCGCGACAGCTGCTTCGGCGGTTCCTCGCCGCGCGTGAAGTACTCGGGCGCCCGGCCGAGGATGCCGGCGATCCGCTCCATGCGCGTGCGCTTGGGTGAGCGTTCGCCGACCTCGTAGCGCCAGTAGGTTTGCGGCTCGACATCGACGCGGCGCGCCATCTCGGCCTGATCAATATCAAGCGACTCGCGCGCCTCGCGCATTCTCCGGCCCTGTTCCGCGTACGGGCGGGGCACGGGTGGCGGTTCATCAGCAGCGGGCGGCGCCGCGGCCGGCGTCGTCTTGTCGGTCCTCATGGACCTATCGTCGTACAGGGTCACGTCCACGCAATTGCCCCCCTTGGTCTATACCGCGCAGTGCCGCTTGACTCAACGTCCACAATGTCATAGGCCAAAGCGGCTATGCAATCAACCGAGTCCGATGGTGAGGCGCCGCCGGCGGTCACGATGGGCGCACGTATCCTCGCGCTGCGCTGCCGCAAGGGCCTGAAGCAGGCCGACCTCGCGCGGCGGCTGGGAATCACACCGAGCGCGCTGTGGCGCATCGAGAGCGGCAAGGGCGCTCTCGCGCGCAACGCAGGCCGGAAGCTGACGATTCGGATCGCGGCCGAGCTCGGCGTGTCGATCGACTACCTGCTGCTGGGCACGAACCCGCCGGCCGCAGACAACGCGACGGACGCCGAGCCGATCGCACCGAAGGCGGCCTCATGAGCAAGGAACCTGCGTCCATCGCAGACCTGATTGCGTTCGTGCGCTCGCACCGCGACGCGCCATCGCAACTGCTGTTCTGGCTCACGCACGTGCGCACCGACGGCGTCGGCGAGGCATCGTTCCGCCGCGCGTGGCTCGAGTGCCCGCGCGCCGACTGGCTCATCTGGATCGCAGACGAACTCGAGGTCGGCCCGCGCCTCGTAGCTGCCGCAATCGTCGCCGCCGGCCGCGCGCGGGACCTGCCCGGCCGGCCGCAGCTCGACGATGACGATCGCTCGTACCTGCCGACGCCGGAGTCGGACGCCGCCATCGCGGTGCGCAAGGCGATCATGGTCGAGCACGTGCTCGCGGCGCTGTACTCGAAGAGGCCGCGGGTCGAGCCGAGCGGTCCGCGGCCGCCGCCGGCGCCGCCCTCGTGGTCAGCACCGAACGGGAGGGCGCGCGCATGAAGCTGCCGCGACCAACGACCAAGTGCCTGCTCTGCCGCAGCGCGTACTCGACGCACGTCCCGGCGCCGCACTGGTCTCTGCCTGCGTGCCCAGATGGATCGGGGCGCATGTTCCGCAGGCTCGGTGTCGTGGGCGCGCCGCGCCGCGCGCGTCGTCGGGTGCGCTCGGCCCGCAGCGTTGCGCTGGCCAAGGTGATCGGCGCCGAGCTGCGCGCCATGCGCCACCGCACGGGCATGACGCTCGAGGAGGTAGGCGTGCGCTGCGACGCGGACCGCACGCACATCTGGCAGGTCGAGACGGGGCGCAAGCTGCCGACGATTGAGACCGTGCTCGACATCGCCGCCGCGTGCGGCGGGTCGTTCGTGCGCATCGCGCGCCTGCTCGAACACGAGCACGCGGAGATCGCGCGCGCCCAGGCCGCGGCGGGAGCGGCGGCATGAACGAGTTCGTGTACAGGCACGAGACACCGGCCGGTCCGATCTTCGTGTCGGGGGTGCAGGTCGGCTACTTCGCGGTGCGCGCCGAGCTCGTGAATGAAACCGTGCCGAGCGTCTCCACTGGCCTGCTCCGCCGTGTGCGCGGATGGGTCGTCGACCACTGGCCGAGCGGGCTTAGTATCGTCGACGCGCCCTCGTTCGCCGACGCGATGGTGCTCGCCGACGACCTCTCGCGGTTCTGCGCCAACGAGGCTGACGGCACCTCGAGCCGCGCGCTCGCGCACGCTTTCGGTCCAATGCTGACCACGTGGTTCCGCGACGTCCGCGAGACGGGCGTCGTCCTGCCGTACCGCGAGTGGTGTGCGCTGCGCACGGGAGCGGCGGCATGAACGACATCATCACGACGCTCGACACCGGCGCCGCCGCGCTCGCGAGCTCGAGGGTCGAGGAGGCGCGCGTTCTGCTCGCCGAGTCGCGCGACCTCGACGAGGTCCTGAAGTTCCGCGACGTGCACCTCGCGATGGTCTTCTATGCGAAGCGCCGGAAGGACGCGGCCTCCGCGCATGGCGACGCGTTCGTCATTGCGGAGGAGGCCAACCGCCGGCTCGGCCAGCTCATCAAGGAAATGCCGCAGCACCCGACCGGCGGCGGCCGGCCCAAGAAGCGGAAGGCGGGCGACGAGGAAACCTCTCCCGTTCCCGAAGCGGTTTCGAAGTCGGCGGAGCTCAAGCGGCTCGGTATCTCCTGGGGCGAGGCCGGCCGGCTCGAAAAGATTGGAGATATCCCCGAGGAGGAGTGGCGCCAGCGCGTCAACAGCAAGCGCGCGAAGATCGAGAAGAGTAGCCGGGCGTCGCACGTCGGCAGCGTCTCGGCCGCGGTCGACTACGACGGCGACGCGTACGGCACGCCCGCGCTGTACGTCGAGCCTGCGCGCAAGGTGCTCGGCGGTCGCATCGGCGTCGACCCCGCGAGCAACGCGATGGCGCAGAACGTCATCCGCGCCGAGCGCTTCTACACGAAGGACGACAGCGGCCTCGTGTCGTCGTGGTCGAGCGAAGCGCGCACGCTGTGGATGAACCCGCCTTACTCGCGCGGTCTCATCCTGCAGTTCGCAGTCAAGTTCGTGCACGAGTACCGCGACCAGCGCGCGTTCGACGCCGCCATCGTGCTCGTGAACAGCTCGACCGAGGCAGGCTGGTACCAGCTGCTCGCCGAGCACTGCGACGCGATGCAGCTGCCGGACAAGCGGATCGCGTTCGAGCTGAACGGCCGCCCGGTCGAGGACAACCGCTACGCGCAGACGTTCTTCTACTTCGGCACCGAGCTGCAGCAGTTCCACGCGGAGTTCTCGCCGCTCGGCAAGGTGTTCGTTCCACTGCGGGGGTTCGCATGATCAAGCGTTGGCTGCACGTCGTTCGACCGTTCGAGCTGTTCGCGCTGTGCATCGCAAGCGTGGCGTTCGCGGGCGCGATGGACCCGCGCGCGGTCCTGCCCGCGGTCACGGCGGCCATCGCTGCGTGGTCCTGGTGCTTCGTTCGCACCGGGCAGCGGATGCTCGCGGCCGAGCGCCAGCGCGACGCGCTCAAGATGGAGCTCGACGCCATCGCCGCCGCGCGCCGCGAGCACTACGCGCCCGTTCGCGCGCCCAACCGCATGGAGCTCAACTGATGGGAAACAAGTTCACGCCCGCCGACCTCGCAGCGAACCCCGCGCTCGAGGCCCAGGTGCGCGGCCGGCAGGGCACGCGGCGCAAGGGCCCGAGCCTCGCCCGGCTCGCGCGCATCGCTCGCCAGCGCCCGTCGCCCGAAGCACTGCGCGCCGCGCGCAAGGCCAAGCGCCTGGTCTGGCTCAAGATGAAAGCCGAGGAGCGCGACCTCCTGCTCGCCGCTCGGGAGGCCACTCGCAAGGCCCGGCTCAAGCTCGGCAAGCCCGCGCACCCGACCGTCGGCGAGCGCAAGCGGCGGCGCCAAGCTGCGCTGCGGCCGTGCGGACCGAGCGCGAAGCAGCAGCGCATCGCAGCGCTGCAGCGCGAGCTCGCGCACGCCGAGCGCCGCGCGAACAGGACCGGCCGCATCCTCAAGCGCTGGTCGTCGGTCGCGTTCGCGAAGGCGCACAAGCCCGAGGCCGTGGCCAAGTACCTCGCCAAGGCGGACGCGCTGATGACGCTGCGTATCGCGCAGCTAGAGCAGGCCCAGCGAAGGGTCGAGAAAGCGAGGGCGGCATGAAGCTGCAGCGAATCAGAGACATCACGGCGGTTGGGCTCGGCGGCGAGCACCTTACGCTACGTGCGCAGGCCGGCCGCGTTCACGAGGGCGGAGCGCTGGTGCTGGTGCAGAGCGGCGTTGTGCTGCGCTCGCTGCCGGAGGTGCCCGGCGAGCGCTCGAGGTTCGTGGACATCATGTCGGCGGGCCAGGGCGCGTGGCTATCGGGCCCGACGCGACTGCTCGCCGTAACCGAGTCCGCGTCCCTGGTGCGGTTCGACGCCGTGGTCGACCCCGCAGCCGGCTTCGAGGTTCTCGCGCACGCCTCGGCGCGCGTGGACGCGCTGTGCGACATCAGGGCCCGCGAGGAAACGCTCGGGCGGGTGCATCGCCTACTCGAGCTGCTCGCCGACGAGCATGGCCGCTGCCCGCCGATCATGCAGCGCGACATCGCAGCGCTGCTCTGGACGCGCCACGAGAGCGTCTGCCGCGCCATCGCCGGCCTGCGCCGCCTGCGCCGGGTCCAGTGGTCCGCCGACGGCGCGACCCTGCAGGGCAAGAGTGCAACGCGAGCGGCCGCCGCTGCTCGCTGAATGAAAACCGACCGGACCGGAGGGAATGACATGGCCAAGTCGACCAAGCCCAAGAAGCCACGCAAGCCGCGCAAGCCGCCCGAGCTGAAGGCCGCGAACGACAACACCGCCGCCGAGGCCGAGCCCGAGGTGGTCTCGTTCGACGAGGACAGCGGCATCGAGCACGCGACCATCGCACGCGAGCTCGTGTGCCCGCCGACCGACTCGCGCTGGCGTGAGATCGGACTCGAGGCCGCCGAGAACGCCAGCAAGCTCGGCGACCTGAAGGCTCGGCGCAAGGTGCTCAACGCGCAGATGAAGCCCCACGAGGAGCAGCGCGACAAGCTGCTGCAGGTGTTCAAGGATGGCGGCGAAAAGAAGATCATCCAGGTCGCGGTCGCGAAGTTCTTCAAGGAGAACCGCATCACCGAGACGCGCCTCGACACGAACGAGGTCATCACCGACCGCGCCATGACCGCCGAGGAGCGCGAGCACCAGCGCGGCATGCCCTGGCTCGGCGACCACACGCAGCTCGCCGGCGTCAGCAACGGCGCGCCGCAGGTGACCGCCGAGATCGATGGCGAGCCCGTCGCCTGCGAGGCCGAGGACGCCGACGCCATCGACGAACTCGACGACGTCGACATCAGCGACGACCTGCCCGCCGACGACCAGGACCTGACCGGGGACTCCGACCAGCTCAACGCCTAGGCCACCAGTGCTCGCGAGCGTCCCGCGCGAGGGACGAAAGGGATTCGGTTTCCATGAGCGGCCTACGCATACGAACGGTCAAGCCGGAGTGGCTCGAAGACGAGGACATCCTGCGCGCCGGCAGCGACGCCCGGGTGCTCTCGGTCGCGCTCATCCTGCTCGCCGACGACTACGGCAGGGGCCGGTGCATTCCCGAAGCGCTCGCGCACCAGGTCTTCCCATTCGACCAGGAACCGTCGCGAGTCTTTCGCGAGAGTCTCGCGAGGCTCTCCGCCATGCACTTCGTGAGGCTCTACGAGGTTCGCGGGCAGCGCTACTTCGAGATCCGCAACTGGACCAAGCACCAGCGCGTCGACAAGCCCGGCAAGCCGCGCGTCCCCCCTCCTGAGTCCAATGATTCCTACGTCTTGGAGGATTCCGGAGATGGTCGCGCGACTCCCGCGAACGATTCCGGAGAGTCTCGCGAGGGTCTCGCGCCTGACCTAGACCTAGACCTAGACCTAGAAGGGGAGGGGAGCGCGCGCGAACCTTCGCGAGAGGGAGGGGTCAACGGCAGCAGCGGCCGTGCCGGGTCACACGCACTGATCAGCGCCGGGGGATCAACCGGGCGGACATACGCCAGCGCGGAAGGGGATCCAGAGCTCGACGAGGACGGCGAACCGATCGACGCGATGCCTCCGCCGAGGCCGCAGTGGCAACTGTGGGCGGTGTGGGAAGAGTTGGCCGGCGGCGGCAGCGACACGTGCGGGCCTAGGCTGCCCCACGAGCGCAACCTGCTGACGGCCTGGGGGTCATGCGCCAAGCGCTCGCCGCGCGACCCGGTGGGGCTGTGGCGGGGCATGGTCGAAGCGTTCGTGGCTGACCAGCGCGCGAGCGGTCGCGCGTTGCGGCTCGACTGGCTCATGCGCGACTTCGCTGGACTCGCTGATCGGGTTTCACGTGCAACGACCACCGAGCACGAGATCCCCGCGCAGCTTCGCCCGGTGCCGCTGAAGGAACTGATCGAGCGCACGCGCAAGGAGGTGCGCTGATGGCCACGAGCAACGAGCACGCGGGCAACGGGGTAGAGCGCGAGAGTGATCGGCGCGTGGCCACGGGTCGGGTCCCGCCGAACGACCTGGCCGCGGAGCGCTCGGTTCTCGGCGGCGTGCTGCTCGACAACGAGTCGCGACACGTGCTCGACGAGATGCGAGCGGCGGACTTCTACTCCGACAAGCACGCGACGATCTTCAACGCGATGCGCTCGCTCGTCGCCGCCGGCGAGCCCATCGACACGGTCACGATCCGGGACCGGCTCGCGGCCTCGGGCAAGCTGCAGCGCGTCGGTGATGAGTACCTGCTCGGGCTGACCGACACGCTGCCGACGCTGGCGAACATCGAGGCGCACGCGAAGATCGTGCGCGAGAAGTCGATCGTGCGCAGCATCATCCACGCGTGCCACGAGACCGCCGCCGAGGGGTACGGCGACACGGGCAACATCGAGGACTTCATCGAGCGCGCGAGCGCGCGCCTGGGCTTGGCCGTCGACCACGTCATCTCGAACACGAGCACGGTCGTGTCGATGGGTGACGCGGTGCATGCCGAGTACGGGATCCTGCAAGGCCGTGCGCAGCGCGGCGAGACATCGATCGGACACCTCACCGGGTTTCACGTGCTCGACGACCACCTGAGCGGGTTCGCGAAGGGTGATCTGATCATCGTCGCGGGCCGGCCGGGCATGGGCAAGACCGCGTTCGCGTACGGGTGCAAGAGCGGCGTGGCGCGCAGCAGCAAACTGCCGGTGCTGTCGTTCGAGTACGAGATGAGCCAGGAGCAGCTCGTGCACCGAGCGTGGGCGACCGAGGCCGAGATCGACATGCGGCTCATCCGGTCGGCGAGCCTGCATCCGCACCAGTTCACGAGCATCGCCGAGGCCTCGGAGAAGCTGGGCAGGGCAGGGCTGCACATGTGCTTTGACCGCACGCTCACGCTGCACGGCATCAGGCGCGTGGTCGATCGGTTCGTGCGCACGCACGGTCAGCTCGGGATGATCGTGGTCGACTACCTGCAGCGCATCCGCAGCGAGAACCGGCGCGGCGGCAATCGCGACGAAGGGCTCAGCGAGATCACTGCCGGGCTCAAGACCATGGCCGGCGAGTTCCAGTGCCCCGTGCTCGTGCTGTCGTCGCTCAACCGCGAGGTGGAGAAGCGCACGCCACCGCGCCCGCAGATCCACGACCTGCGCGAGAGCGGGTCGATCGAGAGCGACGCCGACACGATCCTGCTGCTGTACCGCGAGGAGCGCTACAAGCCCGCGACCCCGAAGCAGGGGATTTGCGAGGTCATCATCGGCAAGCAGCGCAGCGGACCCGAGGCAGTGGTCGAGGTCATGTTCCGGAAGGAGTACACGAAATTTCACAACATCGACGCCTATCGGCAGGAGGACTTCGGCTATGGCGCACGCTGAACCGACCGACGTCCGCACGCTCGCGCTGATCCCGGTCGGCTCGATGGACAACGTGCTCGTCGAGCTGCGGAGCAAGGGGCACGCCGAGCTCGCGACCGCGCTCGAGGCCGTGCGCGACACCTGGCAGCACGTCGCAGCGGCCGTGCACGTCGAGGCGTGCGCGGAGGCCGGCTGCACGGTCATCGGCAAGCACTACCACCTGAACCGCGAGCGGCCTCGCGACGAGGTGCACGCGCCATGAGCGAGACCACCGCGAAGCAGGCGTGCCCGTGCGTGAGCCTGCATCCGTGCCACGCGCTCTGTCCGTGCGCGGACCCGTACGTGCTTCAGCCATCACCGCCCTGCAAGCTCTGCGACGGCAGCGGCCTCGTGGCGCGCGCCTTCATCCCCATCAAGCTGACGCGCAAGCCGTGCCCGTTCTGCAGCAGCGGCGAGGCCGTCACTCGCGCGCGCGTCGCTGCGGTGCTGGTCAAGCACGGCATCGACCGCGAGCACATCCTCAAGGTCGCGCCGATGTCCGGCGAGTGGATCCAAGCGTTTGCAGAGGTCCTCGAGATCGTCGCGCCGAGCGACGGAGGTGCATCGTGATCACTCAGCAAGGCCTACTCGGCGGCATCCCCGACCCGCGCCTTCCGCGCGCACCAGTGCAGCACCGCGCGGTCGCAGGCATCGACCTGTCGCTGACCTCGTGCGCTCTGGTCATCGGCCAGGTCGGCGAGGCCCCGCTCGTGCGCGTGTACTCGAGCAAGCCCGCGGAGTCCCCGCGCGACCGGCGCGCGCGCTACCGCTCGCTGGTCGACCCCATCGTCGCGCTCGTGCAGGAGCACAACGTCGCGATCGTGCTCATCGAGGGCGCGGCGCACGGCGCGATGGTCTGGCGCCACAAGGTGACCAAGGAGCTGCAGCCCATGCCGCAGCAGGGCCACGCCGACCGCTCAGAGCTGCGCGGTGTTCTCATCGACCGGCTGCTCGACGTGCGCATTAGCCTGCCGAGCGGACCAGTGCCGACAATCGGCGGGCGCGTCGAGGACGGCCACGTGCTGCGCTACGTCGCGCCGGCCGTGCTCGAGCCGAACCCGTCCACGCTCAAGCAGTACCAGGGCGGCAAGGGCAACCTCTCCAAGACCGCATCGGTCAGCGCGTTCACCGCGCGCCTCGGCCGCGCGTTCAGCACGACCGACGAGGCCGACGCGTACGCGCTCATGATGCTCGCGATGTGCGTGAGCGGGCAGAGCTCGCCCGAGACCGCGCCGCAACGCAAGGCCGTGCTCACGGTCCTGTCGCTGCTTCGGGAGGCTGCATGAGCAACGCCAGCGAGATCGAGTACACCGCCATCCATCGCACCGGGCAACGGCTCGTGCGCGGTACGCAGGTCGGTCGGTTCGCCGTGCGCCAGTACGACGCGCGCGAGCGGCACGGCTACGGCGCCGATGACCCGAGCCGATTCTTTTCGCTGCGAGCATGGGCGGTCGACCACATCCCAAGCGGGCTCTGCGTCTGCGATGCAGACACCGCCGAGGACGCTGCAAAAATCGCCGACGACCTCTCGCGGTTCTCCGCGCAGGACCCCGACGCGACCACGGTCGAAGCGCTCACCGCGCAGCTCGGCCCGCGTCTCATCGCGTGGGTCGACGCGCTGCTCGACGACGGCAAGCAGCCGCTCGACTATCGCGAATGGCTTCGCACTCAGGTGCAGCCATGATCCAAGACCCGTTCAGCCAGGCGCGCGACCGGCTGTTCCTCAGCGTCGTGCTCGTCGCCGCCGCGGCCGCCGGCGTGATCCTGTTCCGCGCTGCACTCGCCGCGCGCCAAGCTCCTCCGCCGTCCGCTGCGGGTTTGTCCCTCACTGCGGCGAAGGCGGTTCCAACGGCAGCCCGAGGCCAGGAGACATCGGGCACGCTCACGAGCAGCAGCCATGGTGTGCAGGGCGATCCTGCAACGCGTCGACTGGCCGAGATGTCGCGGCCTGCGGTCGTGCGTCATGAAACAGCTCTGCTCGTGAGCACCTTTTCGCGCGCCATCTCGGCGCCGCGTTCAAGGTCACACAAAAACTACAAAGAGCCGCGGTCGACGGCTCAGGGCGAACCTAGCGCGCGCGAACGGGCAGAAGCCCGAGGCGAGCTCATCGACCTGCAATCAACGCGCGCCACATCGGCGACGCAGGAGGAACGTCATGGAGATCAAGCTAGGCGACAGAGCGAAGGACAAGATCTCGGGCTTCAAGGGAATCGTGATCGCGCGCACGGTGTGGCTGAACGGCTGCGTGCGCATCACCATCCAGCCCGAGGCCTGCAACAAGGACGGCTCGGTCATCGAGAACCAAACGTTCGACGTGCACCAGATGGAGCTGGTCAAGAGCGACGCGTTGGAGGCAGCGCGCGAGTCGCGCACCGGCGGACCGTCCATCAAGCCGACCCGCAGCCGCGACCCGCGCTGAAAGGCGACCGCGATGATCTTCAACAACGCGAGCGACAAGCAGGTGATCGGAGTGGAGCGGGCGCCGTCGTGGGAACACCACGAGCAGCGCATGGAGCACCTGCAGGACGTGGTCAAGAGCTTGAAGCATCTCGAGGAGGTCCGCGCGGTGATCTACGTGCACGGCGTGAACGCGGGCACGAAGCTCGACCACGTGCAGCTGGCCGAGGCCGACTCGTACATCGAAGCGCTGCAGGCACTGCTGCACCAGCTCGGCAACCAGGTGTGACACCGGCGATCCTGGACGCGGTCGCGCACGTCGAGAGCCGAGGCCGCGACGACGTCGTCTCGCCTCGCGGCGCGCGCGGTCGTTACCAGCTCATGCCGGTCACGGTCGCATGGTGCGGCGGCATCGACCCGCTCGACCGGCGCGCTGCTCGGCGCTGCGCGTCGCGCCTGCTGCACCTGCAGCTGCGGAAGTTCGGCACGCTCGAGGCCGCGCTCGCAGCGTACGTCGCCGGCGCTGGTGCGGTCGCGCGCTGGCGCGCAGCGGGCCGGCCGTGGCCGGACAACGTCGACGCGTACGTCCAGGCGGTGCTCGCCAAGGCTGGTGCACGATGACCGCCCCGCTGCTCTGGTGCGCCGCAGTCATCGCGACCGTCGCCGGCGCTGCGATGATGTTCGTTGCGCTCGCATCTCCGCTCGACACGCCTGCGGAGGTGCTCGGCGACCTGTGCGTGTTCGCCTTCGGCGTAGCGGTCTACGCATGGGGCTTCGGCACCGTGTGCTCGCTGCTCGACCGTGGCTCGCTTGCCTGGTGGTTCATCTCATGACGAACGAACAGAAGACCGCACCGACCGCGCGCGCGACCGAGCTCGCCGCCGCGTACATGAGCCTGCTCGTGCCGACCATCAAGCGTACGCTCGCGATCACCGCGAAGGGATCGGGCCCGGTGCTCGACAGGCTCGACTGGGTCGCTGTCATGGCGCCGCTCGCGGCCCTGTTCGCACGCGAGCTGACCGAGGACGAACTCGCGCAGTCCCTCGCATGGGCGGAGTCGCCGCTGTACGCGAAGCTCGACTCGCTGCAGGAGGAGGTCGCAGCAAGAATCCAGCCGAGCATGATGGCCGAACTCGCCAAGCTCACGCTCCGCGAGCTCGAGCCATGACCACGCGCGAAACCATCATCGGCATTGCGATCCCCGGACTGCTGATCGCGGCCCTGGTCCTGTGGTCGGGCTACGTGCGCGCGCGTTGCGACGAGCGCTGCGACCTGCAAGGCCTCGGGTACGTGGTCAATGCTCACGTCTGCGTGTGCATGCCGCGCTGCATCGCTGGCCAACAGCAAGCAACCGGGTGCGTGCCATGACCGCACCCGCTCCCAAGTGGCGCAAGACCTCGGCGCGATTCTCGGGGACCATCGCCGGCCGCTTCGCCCGCTTCGAGGCCGGCAACTTCATCTACGGCAAGCAGCTCGCCGCGGTCTGGAAGGACGGCGAGCACTGGCACTTCATCGCGAAGGACGGCACGCGCGGTCGCTCGCTCTCGATGACGCGCGCGCAGCGCTACGCAAGCGGAGACATCTACCAATGGGCGCAGTCATGAGGGAACCGGACAAGACCGGCCACGTAGGCTGGAGCGCGTGGCTCGTGCCAACGCAGCCGCCGGCGCTCGCGGTCTGGCTGCTCGACTGCCCAGGGGCGCACGTCATGTGGCGCTACTGGCGCGTCAGCCTCGTGCACCTGCGGCCGCTCGATGGTCTGCCGCCCGCGATCAAGCAGTACCCCGACGCCGAATACGAGCTCGTCTCTGCGGCGCTCGATCCCGACCGCGAGGTCAACCCCGACCAGCTCGGCTCGCTGGTGCCGCTCGACCCGCTCGACTTCGTCCACCACTTCCACGGCATGAACGACGCGCAGGCGGTCAAGCTGCTCGAGCTCCTGGTCGACGCCGTCATCCGCGGCGTGCTCTCGCCTGACTCGGACTGGCGCACGCGCTGGCGCCGGCTCATCTGGGGCTCGGTCGACCACGTGACCGGCGGCCACCCGCAGGGGTCAGCATGAAGCGACACGAGTCCGATCCGCCGATCCCGATGCCGCCATCTCGGCCGCACGCCAGGGTCTACAACATCCGCGACTGGTCCGAGCAGCAGGAGCGCATGCGCGTCGAATACGACGAGTGGTCGCGCGCGTGGCGAGAGCGGCTCGACAAGGCGCGCGCCGAGGACGCGGAGAACGCTCGCCAGTTCGCGTGGTTCCTCGGCGGGATGGTCGCCGCCGTCGTTCTGTTCCTCGTGATCGTTGCGGTGTCGCCATGAGGGCGCCGATGCAGCGTCAGAAGCGCGGCGAGCGCCAGCTGCCGGACGGCACGGTCTCGTGGGCTGAGCACGTCGAGATTTGGGAGGCCTACGCCAAGCGCTACGGGCGCGAGCAGACAGCGGAGCGCATGGCGGAGCGCGGCGGCTTTGGATACTTCGAGGCTGCCGATCTGCTCGGCCACGAGCCGAGGACCTGGGAGCGTATCCCATGATCGAGCTCGACGAGACCGCGCGCACGTTGCTGATCTGGGGAGCCGCGCTCGGGTTCCTTTTCGGCCCCGACGATCACATCGCCGGCGCGGCAAAGGTGATCGCGTGCGCCGCGCTGCTCATCATCGCCGCAGTGGGGAGGGTGCCCTGGTGAAGTTCAAGAACGAACGCGAGCGCGAGGTGTGGACCGCGTTCATGATCGCGCAGCTCGCGAACCACCGCCACGCTGATGACTGCGCGTACGTCGCCGACGACGCGCTGAAGCTCTGGCTAGAGCGCGGCACCGACCTCGTCGACGACGCACCGCTCGCACCGTATCGGCGCAAGACACCTGGAGGCTGAGACAATGAGCAACACCGGCAAACCGAAGTCAGGCAAGGGAGTCCGCGGCGCGTGCCGAGGATGCCACCGCGCGATCGGCGACTGCGCCACATGGTGCTCGGCCAACCGGGTCGGGCGCATGGCGCTGCCGCTCGACAGCGACCTCGCGGGCATGAAGGCGCGCGAGGCGCCCAAGCTGTTCGCGACGCGCGAGGAGATCATCGCGCACGGGCTCGCCGAGAACGCTGCGCTGCATGCGCTGCGCACGGTCCGCGACCGCGAGCGCTTGCCCAAGCCGGAGCCGAAGGCCGAGGCCGCGAAGCCAGCGCAGACCAGCTCGAGCATGCTCGCGTCGATCTTGAAGGCGTCGATCTTCAAGCAGATGGACCAGGAGATCGCGCGCTCGTTCCAAGGGCTCGCCGACAACCCGCTGCTCGCACCGCCGAGCGGCGCGAGGTTCGCGGACCACGCGCGCTACAGCGTCGAGTACCGCGGAGACTTCAGCGCAGAGCACCCGTTCGGCGACGGCGCGGCCAATGTGGTCGCCGATCACCAGGCGCGCCTGCAGCGCGAGGTGCACACCGGCCTGCGCCTAGACCACCGCGGCGGCAACTACGTCATGACGTTCGAGATGCACGGCGTGCATATGGGAACGCGCTACGGCCTCGATGCAAGCGAGGTCGAGCGGCGCGGGTTCGAAGCGCTGCGCGAGGGCGCGCTCTCGTTCCTCAAAGGGCTGCGCAATCAGTTCGAACCCAAGCCCGAGCGCGCGCCGCGCAGGTTCACCGAGCGCGGCAGCGGGCGCACGTATCGCCAGCTCGAGGAGGCCGTGGCGCGCGCGCGTCGAGGCGAGCGCATTCACTACGTCGTGCACACCGAAGCGATGGCGGGGCATGCCATGGCCATCCTGCGCCAGCACTTCTCGGACGGCGCGGACATCACCGGCGCCTTCACCGTGATGTACGGGTTCGCGGACCTGCATGTCGTGGTCGTGCGTCACGGCCACCATAAGGAGCGGCTCAGCGGACTGACCGGCGTCGTGTACGACCACGCATGGACCGAGGAGTTCGCCAAGAGGAACGTCGGCGCGAACGTCGAGGAGTTCATCCAGGCCACGCGCTACGTGGTCCGCAGGGACCTCGAGCTCGGCGGCGGCAAGTCCCGTACGACGCTCGAGCTCAGCGACGGGTCGGTGCTCACCCTCTCGAACTATCGCGGCACGATGATCGAGGTCGGCGAGCGCATGACCGACGAGCGGGTCACGCGCATCATCGCCGCGAGCGACAGCGGAACCTGGGGCGAGCGATGACCGACGCCGAAGCACTGGCGCTGCTCATGCAGTGGGAGCGCACGTCCGATCGGTACCGTGCCGAGACCGAGCGCATTCAGTCCGCGCTCAGCGAGGCGGGGTTCGTGCTGCGGCAGGCGCATGACGTCCAGCAGTTCACGCTGTACCCGTCGATCCGACCGACGATCGAAGGCTGGGTCGTGTCGCTGTACGGTGCTCTCGGTCCGTACGGAACGCCGTTCCATGCCACGCCTAAGCTCACGGTCGCCGACGCAGTGCAGGGCGCCGTAGCGCGCGCCGATGAGGTCCTGCAGGAGCAGCGCGACCGACTCGACCGCCTGCGGCGCGTGCTCGCTGCCGCGAACAGGCCGAACACCACAGGGGAGGACCAGCATGCAACGTCGTGACTTCCTCAAGCTGATCGGATGGGGCGCACCGCTCACCGCCGCCGCTGCGGCCGTGCTCGAGCCCGAGGTCGTGGCCGCCGACGCTCCGCCACCGCCTGCGCCGGACGGTCCGGTGCGGTGCGTCGTGAAGTTCACGCCGGGCACGAGCGAGCGCGAGCTCGACGCCATCGTGCGCCAGCTCGAGCGCATCGACGTGGCCTGCGCGGTGCTGCCGAGCGACGTGCAGATCCAGTGGGTCCCCGGCGCGGTCCCGGCGCCCGAGGTGACCATCGAGACCTCGTTCGACGGCGCGACCTGGCTGCGGCGTGACGCGCTCACGATCGAGATGAAGCCCGGCCTCTACGACCCGAACGCCGACGACTGGAGCGACCCATGAACCGCCGCGACTTCATGAAGCTGCTCGGCCTCGGCGCGCTCACGACCGCGGCAGGGCTCGTGCTGCCGACGCCACCGCCACCCGTGCTCGCCGAGCCTGAGCGCGTCCGCCGCTGGTGGGCAGTGCCGCGCGGCGCGCCGGTCCCGCAGCTGCGCCGCGAGCACAGAGCGCTGTTCATCGGCGACCCCGTCGCATACGGCGACGACGACGGCACGATAGTCGGCTGCCGACCGAGCGAGGACGTGGTCGGCCATGTCGTGCAGGTCAACCCCGACGGCACGGTGCTCGTGCGCATCGCCGACCCGATCGAGGATGAGTTCACGCGCATCGTTCGCGCCATCGCCCAGGCGCATCACCGCGCGCGCGATCGCAGGATCCTGCAGGTGCTCGGCGTCGCTGACATGGACCAGGCAGGCGCGAAGCTACACGCCATGTTCGGCGCTCACGTTCCCGTATCCGTGGAGGCCACATGAACGTGCTCTCGACAGTCGACCAGACCCTGCTCACGTGGTTCTTCGGCGCCGGTCAGGCGGCGTTCGAGCGCTCGACCATGGGCGGCATGCTCACGCATGCAGAGCTGTTCTCGAGCTCGGGCGCCATCGAGTGGTTCCGCGACCAGGTCATGGTCGGCCGGCAACTGCTCTGGGAGTACAAGACCCGCGTCTCGTTCGAGACGCTCTCGCGCACGCCGAGCGAGTGGCCGCACGTCGAGCACGGCGAGATCATCTACCCCGAGGATGAGATCACCGCGTTCCCCACCGCCGAGCACGACAGCTCTAACCCAGGCACGCCGCTGCGGTGGCTGATCCAGCGCTACGACAAGGCGAGCTCGCGCCTGCACGAGATGCTCAAGCGCGCAGAGACCGTCGAGCTCGAGGTCGTCGGCTCGCGCGACAAGCACGTGCTCACCGCCGTGCAGGCGTTCACGACGCTCGAGAACTACTGCGGCGACCTCGGCGCGCAGTGGTCGCTGCACCGTGATTCGCGAATCGCGAAGGTCGGCCGCATCGGCTCGCTCTACCACATGACGCCGGCGGGCAGGCGCCTGCTCGAGCTCGCCGCCGCCGACCGCGGCAAGGCAGGCCAGCCCGTCAGCGAGGCCACGACCACCGAGCAGATGCAGAACGAGGTGGCCGCCACCGCGAACACGAACGTGAAGGCCGAGCTCCGCGAGCGCAGGCGCGTCGGTCTCATCCGCACCGACCGGCAGAGCAATGAGCTGCTGCGCGGCGCGGGGTTGCTGTGGAACGCAGCGAGGGACGCGTGAAGTCTCGAGGCTATCAACGCAGAGCCGTCCGGCGCTCGCTGCAAGCCGCGCCCGGACAACGTTTGCTGCTCGTCGGACCCACCGGCTGCGGCAAGACCGTGATCGCGGTCGACGTGATTCGCCGGCACTTGCGCAGGGGGCGCCGAATCCTGTTCCTCGCGCACGCGCAGACGATCATCGAGCAGACCTACGACCACCTGATCGAGCTCGGGCTGAAACCCGAAGACGTCGGCGTGCTCATGGCGACAGACGCCGCGGTGAAGGGCCACCGCGAGCGCATCCGGCCCGACGCGCCGATCCAGATCGCGGGCATCCTCACGGTGACGCGCCGCGACTTCGTCCGCGCAGATGTCGTGTTCGTCGACGAGGCGCACCATGCCGCAGCGGAGACCTACACGGCGCTGCTCGCTCAATACCCGAACGCGATCGTGTACGGCTTGACCGCTACGCCGCACCGCATGGACGGCAAAGGGCTGCGCGATTGCTTCGACGAACTGTACGTGATTGCGTCCGCGTCCAAGCTCATCGCGCAAGGCTTCCTCGCCGCGCCAATCGTGTACAGCAAGCCCGACGGCTTCAGGGATGCGCGCGTTCGGCGCGTCAAGACGGTCGGTCGCGACTACGCCGTCGGCGAGCTCGGCCGCGCGATGAACCACCGCAGGCTGGTCGGCAACATCATCACCGAATGGAAGCGGCTCGGGCGAAACCGCGCAACCGTCGTGTTCGCGAGCAGCATCCCGCACAGCAAGACGATCGCGGCGCGGTTCAATGCTGCCGGGGTGAAGGCCGAGCACATCGACGAGAGCACACACCCGAACGAGCGCAAGGCGATCCTCGGCAGGCTGAACAGCGGCGCAACCAAGGTCGTTTGCAACTACGGCGTGCTGGGCGAAGGCTGGGACCAGCCAGCGGTCAAATGCGTTGTGCTCGCGCGGCCGACCAAGAGCCTCACGGTGTACTTGCAGCAGGCGGGGCGCACGCTCCGGCCGTACAAGAGGCAGCGGCCGATCGTGCTCGACCACGCGGGTAACGCGCTGCGCTTCGGGCTGCCGCAGATGGAGCGTGAGCACTCGCTGGACGGCGTGCCGAAGATGAAGGGCAATGCGCCGGTGAAGGTGTGCACGGAGTGCGAGGCGCTGATCCCGGCGAGCGCGCGCGAGTGTCCGGAGTGCGGGCACGAGTTCCCGAGGGTGGAGACGCCGGAGGAGGCCGAGGCGAAGCTGGAGCGCGTACACGGTGCGCTGCGCTTGGCCAGGATTAGTGCGTTCGCTAAGCGACGACATCTCGGCGACGCATGGCTTCGTGCTGCGGTGGCAGCGCAGATCCCGGGTCACAGTGCGTAACGGCCCGACGCTCATTGGCGAAACGTTCGGACGCCTGACCGTGATCAGGCGAGAGGGCAGCGACGCGCGTGGCGCAGCCCTTTGGTTGTGCCGCTGTAGATGCCGGCGCACGCGGATAGTGACGACAAAGGCGCTGCGTCACCACACCGTTGCGTGCAGAGCGTGCACCGGCGACATCGTCTCCGCCGCCTGTAGAAACCGCGGAGAGCGACAGGCGAAAAACTACGAGGGTAAAAAGTTTGGAAGTGTGCTGGTGATAGGGCGCGCAAAAACAAGACGCGTCGACGCAACGGGCGCGTGGTGGCGCTGTCGGTGCCTGGTTTGTGGTTTTGAGTGGGAGCGCAGCGCCAGCGCGTTCAAGCCCTCGCGTTTGAGAAAGGTGAAGGAGTATTCCTGCCACCGTTGCGCAACGCATCGAGCCGCTTCCGCGGCGGCTCTCGTGTGGAAGTCGCGCGCGCGGCGTTACACGGTGTTCGGGGTGCCCATGTCGCTGCTGGACCTCGTTGAGGCGTTCGGGGGTTCCAAGCAGTCGTGGCGGTTTCGGATCCGGCGCTTTGCCGGTGATGCACAGGCGGCCGTTGTCGCTGGGCCAATGCGGCATGGAAATAACACGTACGAGGGTGGGTCGGCGCAGGCCGCCGGCCATCCAAAAGTGCTGGGAGGCCGCGCGGACTAACTACAGCAAAGCGAAAGCCCCCGACGCTCGCGCGCCGAGGGCTCCAGGTCCGGTGTTCGATGCCGTCGGACTGGAGCCTAACCGCACCGTGGTCGAACCGCCTAGGATTGACAGCGAGCCGCCTCCGCCCGCCAACGCATCGCCGTCCCTCGAGGACGCGCTCGAAGCGCTCCGCCTGCGCAAGCTCATCCCCGCGCGCATGATCGCCGCCGCGCTCACGAGCCCAGGCGACCGCTGGACTACGCGCCGCGCGCGCAGGTGGCTCCGCAAGTCGGGCGCAGGCTTCCAGATGAACCCGCCCAAAGGTCAGTGGTTCACGACGCGTGAACGCCTGCGAGACCGCTTCCCGGACGTGCTCGAACAGATCCTGCTGGTTGTGCCCGAGGAGGACCTCGACGCGCTCGACTCGCTGTGATGCGGGCCGTTGTCCCCGCGCGCGCCTTCGCAGTCGTCACCGAGTCAGCGCGCGCGGGGCGTTCCATTGCCGGCGGGTCGGACGCCACGTTGCCAAAAGCGTCCTACGCGGAGAGCGACCCCGCGGTTGACCAGCACCAGGAACGCCGCCGAGCGTAGCAGCGCCGGCAATGGATGGCTGCTCGACCACCCGAATTCCTAACAGCCACCCATGTGTTAGGAAAACGCGCGCGCCTCTTGTCAACGGGCCGATCGTCCCAAACCGGAATGGGACGGGGACTCCGAGAACCGCTCCAGTTCCCGAAGTGGTTTCCGGGTACCGGCGGACATCAGATCTCGATCTCCGCCGCTCGCCGACACTGTGCGCTCGACCACGCGCGGCCACGCTCGGCCACAAGTGACCACGGCGCGCAGCTTCATAGGTGCGGGGCATCGCGATGGCGCTGGCCAGGCTCAGGCGTCGGCGGCGCCGGCGGCCAAGTGCTCGCCCATCCAAGCCCCGTGTACGAGCGCACGGCCGCCGCCGCGGCCTCGCGCGGTGCTCCCTACGCCTGCGCCCCGAGGATCGATGTCCAAGCCACAGCGCGCGTCAGCGCCCCCAACGCCCGATGCCGCCGCGGTCTGGGCGCCGCTCAAGACCGTCAAGCCCTGGGTCGACAACCCGAGGAAGAACGAGGGCAGGCCTGTCGAAGCGGTCGCCGACTCCATTCGGCGCTTCGGCTGGGGCCGCCCTCTCGTGACGCGCCGCGGCGTGCTCGTGATCGGGCACACCGCTCGCCTCGCAGCGCTCGAGCTCGTCAAGCGCTGGTCGAACACCACCGCTGAGCAGCGCGCGACCTGGCACCCGGAAGCAGTGCGGACCGCCGAGCGCGGCGAAGCTCCGGTGCGAGCGCGCGACGACCTGCCCGAAGGTGAAGCCCACCTCCTGGCGCTCGCCGACAACAGGCTCGGTGAGTTCGCCGAGTGGGACGAGCGCAAGGTGCTGGAGATCCTGCAGCGGTACGACGCCGCAGCAGCCAACTCGGTGGGCTGGAACGACAAGGAGCTCCGCAAGCTCACGCAGTCGATCGCGCGCGCCAACCGCGTCGTCGAGGACGAAGTCCCCGCGCCGCCGGCGACGCCCATCGTGCAGCCTGGCGAGCTCTGGATCCTCGGCCGGCATCGACTGCTCTGCGGCGACAGCCGCGACCCCGCATGCGTCTCGCGCGTGATGGCCGACGCGCGCGCCACATGCGTGTTCACCGACCCGCCCTACGGCGTGTCCATCGGCGCGAAGAACAGGCTGCTGAACTCGATCCAGCGCGGCGGACGCAACCTCAGCGACATCGAGGACGACGACGCCGCGCCCGATGACCTGAAGGAGCGCCTGCTCCCAGCGTTCGTGAACATGCGCGCGATCGTCATGAGCGACGACTGCGCGCTGCTCGTGTGCTCGCCGCAGGGCTCAGAGCTGTTCGCGACCATGCTGGCCATGATGCTCGAGGCAGGCTTCCCCGCGCGCCACGTGCTCATCTGGAAAAAGAACCAGCCAACGTTCTCGATGGGCCGGCTCGACTACGACTACCAGCACGAGCCGATCATCCTGACATGGGGCAAGCGCCACAAGCGCCCGATGCTCGGCACGCATCGCACCAGCGTCTGGGATGTCGACAAGCCGCGCGCCAGCGTCGAGCACCCGACCATGAAGCCCGTCGAGCTCTACGCGAACGCGTACCTGAACCACTCCGACGCCGACGACACGGTCGCTGACCTCTACGCCGGCTCGGGCACCGCGTTCATCGCCGCCGAGCAGGTCGGTCGCGCAGCATGCGGCATTGAGCTCGCGCCGAAGTTCTGCGACGTCATCATCGAGCGCTGGCAGAATCTCAGCGGCGGCAAGGCTCAGCGCGCTGTCTGAATCGTCGTCACGCGCGCGGCGTATTTGGGCGCAGTGGCTTCGTTCTTGTAGACGCGCGCCGCGCCCCAGCGCTCTGATCCCGCGCGCACCGCATCGAGCGAGCAGACGTAGCCGAAGTACATGTACTCGCCGAAGTCCTCGATCCATGTGACGCGCCCGACGCTGATCGAGCGCCCGCCATCGCGGGTCGGGTGATCGATGCTGACCGTGTCGTCGATGTTCATACCAGCCTAGTGACGGTCATGGTCCCGTCCGCAGCGATCGTTCGCGAGTGCATGTGGCGAAGCTTCCCCGGTCCGTTGCACACGAGGAACTTCGACGAGCCGTCTCGCCAGCTCGTCTCGACATGGGTGCACAAGCACCCGATGCCAATCAGCGCGGTGCGCATCTCGGTGGCTATCGCTACGCTGTTCATGGCTTCGCCTCCGTGCTCGGCGCTGCTGCCTCCGTGCGGGGCTCCGTCGCGATGTCGATGTCCGAGCCGCCGCACTTGGGGCAGCCGCACTCGCCGAATGCAGCGCGCTCTGCTGCCGCGATCGTGCGGAACCGATAGCCGCACTCCATGCATGCGAAGCCGCTGCGCTTCATGGCTTCCCCGCGAGGTCGATGTCCATCCAGCTCGGTCGCGCGCGCTCGTAGCGCGCTGCCTCTTCGACGACTACGTCTCCCAGCCAGACCCGACCGTTGTAGCTGATCGTGTGCTTGCCGACCCGACCGCGCGGGAAGGTGCTGCATCCCTCGCCCGATGCGTCGCGCTCGCGCTGATAGATGACGCTCGCTTCGCTGAGCGATGCAACTACGACGTTGAGCCGCCTGCCGATTCGAAGCTTCATGACTTCCTCCATGCGCGGTTAGCTGCGCGCGCTGCATCGCGCGCATCGGTCCATCCGCCACTGACGCGGCGAACGCTGCGGTGGGTCTCGCGGTCGAATACGAACCATGCAGCCGGCTCGTCGCCCCGCCCGGGAATGCTCAATGCGATGAAGCGCTTCATGACTTGACCTCGACGATCCGATACGAGCCGAGCGCCCAGCGCTGAACTTCCATCGCGCGGTCGGCGGCGTCGTACCAGCGTCCGATCGCCCAGTTGAGCGTGAATCCGTTGGCGCGCAGCCATGCATGGGCTTCGCTGGGCACCGCGAATCGCATTTGCGTTGTTTCCATGTCGAACAGTGTGCACGCGGGCGCAGACCGTTACAAGCGCCCTTCGCAACTATCGCGTAAACGCGCGTTCTCTTGTGGGTTTCTGGGGCGGTTTCGGGCGGGTTCTGGGGGGGGCGGCTAGGCGTCCCGCATGCGCGCGCGGGTCGCGTTCGGCCCAGCGCCTTCGCGCCCCAGCGCATGCTTCTCGAACGCAGCAGCGAGCCGCTTGTTCGCGTCTCGCCAGTTGTAGAGCACGCGCACGCTGCATCCGAGCGCAGTCGCGGTCGCGCTGACGTTGCCATCGCATCGACGCAGCGTCGCGATCACGTAGCGAATGGCGCGGTCGTCATCGGCGCGAATGGTCGCGGCGAGCGCCTGCGTCGTCGGGTAGGGCGCTTTCACTTCGCGGTGCTCCGCGCGAGACCCGCGCGCAGCATCTCTTGCACGAGCGAGTCCGCGCGCTGCTCGTCGGTCTCGCCGGTCACGTTGAGCGCGATGTCGTCGAACCGCAGCGCGTTCTCCGCGACCCAGTCGATGTACTGCCCAAGCGTCTGCTCGGGGTCGGTGAACGCCAGCGACCGCATCTGCTTCACGATTTGAAGCGGCGTGCCGATCAGCGTGCGCCCGTCTTTGAGTGTGATGTTCATGTTCGGTCCTCCTCCAAGGTCGCGCAGTGCGCGCGCCAGTCACCTGTAGCCACGACCGCGCGATGCGGCGCAACGGTCTCGAGCGGGATCAAGTAGGTCTCGACGCGCTCGCCATCCTCCAGCGCGATCACCGAGCGCATGTAGAAGTGAGGATGCCCCTCGAGCCGGTCGAGCCGCGCGAGCGTAGCGCCGTCGACGTCGAACACCTCGCCGAGCACCTGGCCGCCGACGTCCCGAGCGACGCCGGGGAACGCGCCGAGCGAATACATGCGGTAGCCGAGCGCGGTGCGCGCGCTGCGAACGAACCGCGAGCGCTCGAGGAAGCCGTGGTTTCCCATGCCCCGCAGCAGCGAGCCGTAGACGAATACGCGTGTGATTCCCTCTCTCATGTCAGCCCCCAGGCCGCGATGGTCAGCGGCTGCTTGGCGAACCCGTGGCGCTTGTAGGCGCGCTCGATCACGCGGAGATACTTCGGGCCGGGCCCGATGCTGAACCGTCCGCCGCGATGCACGTACGTGAACGCGTAGACGTGGCGCCCGCTCGCGACCGTGATGCGCTTGCGCGTACGCTCGTAGACGAACGGATGACCTTCGAAGGCGTCGAGCTTGCGCATGTCGGCGGCGCTCATCGAATAGAGAACCCCCGGCGTGTAGAACCCCGGTCGATGCGTGATCGACGCGACCGCGCCGCCCCATGCTGGGCTGAAGCCCGCGAAGCAGAGCGCGTGGTTGGCGAGCTCGGCGACCCCGATGAGCCGCGCGCTCGGGCAGCGCGCGCGCATCTGGGCCTCGTCGAGGTTCGATCCGTAGGCAAAATAGAGAAGCGGGGTCATGACTCGTCTCCGTACTCGTCGACCTCGACGCTGCGCAGGCGCGTGTTGCAGCCCTCGGCCTTCGCCTTCTTGTTCCACTCGCGCACGTACCGCGTGACGTCCTCGTCGCGCATGCCAGCGGTCCGCGGGTGCTCTCCCATTGCGGGCTGCCATTCATCGCGCAGCCAGCCGTCGTACGTGGTTTGTTCTTCGAGGCGTCTCATGACGCCACCGCATCGCTCGCGGTCTGCGCGGCAGCGTAGCGGCTGTCGCCATCGAGGCGCTTCATCATGTGGAAGCGCGCGGTCTTGAACTCGTCGCCGATCATCCCGAGCTTGAGCAGCCAGACCCGGACCGCCCATTTGTCGTTCTGGGTTACGCGGCGAGCCTTGCTCGCGGCCTTCGTGGTCTGCGCGCGATGCACCAGCGCGAGGCAGAATTGTACGTAGGTCTTGATCTCGCCCGCGTGCAGCGAGCCGTTGAAGTAGCGGAACTCGACCGTGCCGCGAAAGAAGAATGAGTTGAGGTTGAGCCCGTGGTAGCGCGTGTGGTCGTAGCGGCTCGGCGCGCCCGCGTTGCCATACCAAGCCTGCTGGAACTCCGACATCGTGCGCGGGCGGCGCTGCTCAAGCCGCGTGATGAACTCGGCGCGCAGCGCGCGCGTGTATCGCGCCAGCCGATCCGGCGCGACCCCGAGCGCGCGCTCGATGAGCCGCTCGTTCTTGTGGACGATGTTTACGAGGTTGAGCAGCCCGCGGACATCGAAGCGCGAGCCATCGACGTGGACATGGATCCCGCATTTATCGTCGACCCGCGCTCCCGCGCGCCGCACCGCGCGAACGATGCTCTGCAGCGTGTCGAGCTCGTCGTAGCGCAGCTTGGGGGAGACGATCTCGCCATGCGGCCCGTAGCCCAGCGAGCCATCGCTGACCACCTTCCATTCGCGCCCGTCTGCCATGCGCACCGTGGGGGCGTACGCATCGAGCGTCCCGCCTACGACGGTCTGGATGGCCCGCGCGATTGCGTCGCGGTCGATGCCGACCGTCTCGATCTCGATGCCGAATAGATTCGCTTGCGTCGTGTCCATGGCGAACACCATGCACGAGCATGCAGACTGTTGCAAGCGGTGTTCTAAAGAATCTTCGGCACCCCCGTAAACCCGCGTTATCCCCCTGGTTTTGGCGGGGTTTCCCCAGAGGCACCCCATGGCCACGGCCCCCGTCAGCGAAGCCCGCGCGCATGTCCTGGCGTTCCTGCGCAACGCCCAGGAGCAGGCGGAGCGCGGCAGCGAGGACGACGCGGAGTTCTTGCGCGAGGCGCACGAATGCACCGCTGCGCCGGTCGCCGAGGACCTGACGCTGTTCGAGCGCGCGTTCGTGCGCGAGTTCGTGCAGTGCCGAGATGCATCGCTCGCGGTCCGGCGCGCTGGCAGCAAGGCCAACCACGCGAGCAGCATCTCGATCGGTCACAAGCTGCGGCAGAAGCCGCGCGTGAAGGCAGCGATCGAGGCGTTCGACCGTCGGCTCGACGAAGAGGCGAAGGTCTCGCGCACTGAAATCACGCGCGCGCTCAAGAGTAACGCGCGCAAGGCCGCGGCCGCCGAGCAGTTCGGTGCTTCGAATGCGGCGTGGATCGCGCTCGGCAAGGACCTGCACGGGATGTTCGGCGACCGCCTGGACGTGCGCGTGCTCGCCGAGCTGCAGGACCTGCTCGACATGGTCGAAGCGTTCATGAAGCCGGAGTCGTATGCAGACCTCGTCCACGCCATCGCGAAGGCGCAAGGTGACGAAGCAGTGGCTGGCGCAGAAGTTCCAGAAGATCACAGCGAAGTCCACTGACACCGACGACTGCGACCACGTAGTCGCGCCGCCGCCGCTGCCCGAGTACGCGGACCGGCCGATCGATTTCTTTCGCGAGATCCTCGGCATCGAGCCCTGGGCCGCGGCCATGCCCGGCCAGACCGGGCAGATCGACATCCTGCGCGCGCTGCCCGAGCACAAGGCCATCGCGGTCCGCAGCGGCCACAAGGTCGGCAAGTCCACGATCGCAGCGGGCGTCGCCATCTGGTGGTTCGCCACGCGCCCCGCGGCTCGAGCAGTGCTTACCGCACCCACCGCGCGGCAGGTCAAGATCGTTCTGTGGCGCGAGGTGCGGCGGCTGTACCGCATCGCTCGGCGGCGAGCTCGAGTGAAGGGGCGAGACCTCGGGCCCGACCCGAGCCGCGACCCGTCGACCGGCATCATCGCCGACGACGGCCGCGAGATCCTGGGCTTCAGCACCGACGACGCCGACCGGTTCTCGGGCATCTCCGGCCAGCACGTGCTGTACATCGTCGACGAGGCCTCCGGCGTCGACGAGCCGATCTTCGAGGCCATCGAGGGCAACCGCGCCGGCGGCGCCTACCTGCTGCTATTCGGCAACCCGACCCAGACCAGCGGCAAGTTCTTCGACGCGTTCCACAGCGAGCGCCACGTCTTCCACTGCCTGCACATCTCGAGCGAGCACACCCCAGCCAACGACAACGCGATCCCGGGCCTGGCCACGCCGGAGTGGGTAGCCGAGCGCGCGCGCGTCTGGGGCACGGCCTCATCGCTGTACGCGGTCCGCGTTCGCGGAGACTTCCCCGAGCAGGCGAGCGACGCGGTCATCCCGCTGCGGCTGCTCGAGGCAGCGCGCCGCGACTGGGACGCGGCCACGTACGAGGGCGAGCTGCAGATCGGTGTCGACGTCGCGGAGTTCGGCGACGACGACACGGTCATCCAGCCGCGCCGCGGCAAGAAGACCTATCACCCGATCGTGCTCCACTCGATGGACTCGGTCGACATCGCCGGCCAGGTGCTCGAGCTCGTGCGCGAGCTGCGCGCGAAGGACGAAGTGCCGGTCGTCAACATCGACACGATCGGCGTCGGCGCTGGCGTGTTCGCCATCCTCTGCCGCAGTAACGAGATGACCGCGGTCGACTGCAAGAGCTCACGCTCGGCCGACAGCACAACCGGCCCCGGCTACCACAACCTCCGCGCGCAGCTGCACTTCGCGGTGCGCGACTGGCTCGCCGAGGGCGGCACGATTCACCCGGACCCCGAGCTCGAGGGCGAGCTCGTCGCGCCGCGGTACAAGTTCGACACGCAGGGCCGCTACCAGGTCGAGAGCAAGCTCGACATCAAGGCTCGCATCAAGCGCTCGCCGGACAGGTTCGACGCGCTGCAGCTCGCGGTCTACCAGGCACCGCGCACGAAGATCGTCGCGCTGCCGCGGCGCGAGGGCTCGCGCTGGGATGGGTTCCGCGGTCGCGGGTTCGGTTGAGTTCGTCGCATGCGTCCTGGGAGCGGAAGCTCCGGATCAGCGAGTCCAAAGGGCTGTGACATGGCCAGCCACGCCCCGGGCTGCTCGGCACCCGGGACGGATGCGACGAACACGGGTGAACGCATGAGACCGCGCACGATCGCAGTGATGCAGAAAGCCGCCGCGCACGCAGCGGCCGAGCTCGCACGGCAGGGTGCGGACACGCCCGAGGGTGCACGCGCATGGCTGGCTGCTCGCAGGGCAGCGGTCGAAGCGCACCGGGCGAAGCTGCGCGGCAAGGGCGGCAGGACCCCCAAGCCGGTGCACACGCCGAGGGTGAGGCAGGAGAGGCCGCCGAGTGTGGAGCGGCCGGCGAAGGCGTTCGCGAACCCGATGCTCGGCCGCACCGACGACCCACCCGGCCCGCGGCCGAAGCTGAAGCCAGCCAAGAATCGGTGACCCGATGCGCATCGTGATCGCCGGCATACCGCGGGCCGGCAAGTCGACGCTCGCCGACCAGCTACGCACCGAGCTCGGCTACGAGCTGCTCCGCACCGACAACCTGATCTCGATGGGATGGTCCGAGGCGAGCGCGAAGGCCGCCGAGTGGATGCTCGAGCGCCGCGGTCCGTGGATCGTCGAAGGCGTCGCCGCCATCCGAGCGCTACGCAAGGCGCTCGCCGCCGGGCCGGACAAGCCCTGCGAGAAACTGTTCTGGCTCTCGAGCCCGTTCGTCGAGCTGACGCCCGGTCAGCGCACGATGGGGAAGGGCGCCGAGACCGTGCTGCGCGAGATCGAGCCTGACCTGCGTGCCCGCGGCGTGCTGTTCATCGCCAACGGGGCAGGCGCCGTCGTCCAGGCGAGGCCGAGCTCGCGCGTGCCTGCGCCAGCCGGCGCGGCCGCCGACGCGTCGTCATTCCTTCCGGCGCCCGGGGCCGCGCCGGCGGCGGTTCAACCGCTGCCGCGCACGCAGCTCCCTCGAATCACCACCGGCCGCTGGGGCAACTCGCGCGGCCGAGGCTTCGGCTGAAGCGAGCACCCATGGCGTTCAACCTCCTCGCGTGGATCAAGCAGGCATTCGGGCCTGCGCAGGTCGAACCGACCAGCACTCCGATCATCCACGCCAAGCCGCTATGGGAGCAGTTCCAGCGCATCGGCGGCGGCCTCTCCCCTCTGGGCGTAAGCGAGATCATCCGCGCTGCCGATGGCGGCCAGCCTGACCGGCTCGTCGACCTGATGAACGAGAGCCGTCAGAAAGACGGCCACCTTCAGGGCGTGCTCAGCACACGCGAGCGCGCGCCCGCTCTGGTCGATCTCGAGTTCGTGGTTCCGAAGGACGCGAGCCCAAAGGAGCAGGAGGCAGCCGACCTCTGCCGCCGCATCCGGGACGACTTCGAGAACTGGCCCGAGCTCATCTCGCACATGAACGGCTTTCTGTTCGGGCACGCAACGTCCGAGCTGCTGTGGAAGCGCACGAGCGAAGGCCTGCTGCTGCCGTACCGCGCCAAGCCCGTGCACGCGCGCGACTTCATCTTCGCGCTCGCGGACGGCTCGCTGCGCTACCGCAAGACAACCGGCGACACCGTCGGCGTGGACCTGCTCGCAGAGTTCCCCGGCCGCATCATCCAGATCCAGCGCCGCATCGTTGGCGACGTCCCTGCGCGCGAAGGCCTCGCGCGCCTGCTCGTCTGGTCGGCGCTGCTCCGCAACTGGGGTCTGCGTGACTGGATCGCGCTCGCCGAGATTGCGTGGAAGCCGTGGCGGATCGGCAAGTACAAGCCCGGCACGCACATCGACGACATCGACAAGCTCGTCACCATGCTCGAGCGGGTCGGCACCGAGGGCATCGGCGTCTGCGACACCGACACGCAGATCGATGTGCACTACCCGAAGGGCAGCGCGCCGAGCCCGAGCACGCACCGCGAGCTGTTCGACACGCTCGGCCGCGAGATGAGCAAGGCCATCCTCGGCCAGACCACGACCACCGAGAGCACCGAGCACGGCGACCAGCGCGGCGCAGTGGTGCGCGACCAGGTCCGCACCGACATCGGCGAAGAGGACTGCCGCGCGATCGCAGCCGGCCTTCGCTATTGCATGTTCATGCCCGCGGTCGCGCTGAACGTGGGCGCCGACATCCGGTGCCCGGCGGCAGTGTTCCAGACCGACGAGGGCACGGACATCAGCGAGTTCGCGACCGCCATCAACACGCTGCGCATTGCGGGCCTGAAGATCCCGGCGCCGTGGGTGCGTGACCAGGTCGGCATGCCGCAGCCGGGCGAAGACGAGGAACTCGTGAACGAGAACTCGATGGTCGCCGAGGACGCGCGAACGCTGGCGTTCATGTCGCGCGCGTTCCTGACCGGCGGCTACCGCGTCAAGAACCTGCAGGAGATCGCCGACGGGTTCGGAGTCGAGATCGAAGAGGACCTGTCGCTGCTCGAGGCCGCGGCGGCCGGCGGCGAGGCCGCTGCCGAGTAGCGCTCGGCGTTCACCACCACCGTTCCACAGGAGAATCAGATCCATGTCACTCACCCTCGGAGAAATCCGCGACCAGATCACGACCGCGCTCACGCACCTCGCGGGCATGGCATCGGCGCAGCAGCAGCAGGCGGACGTCCTGAACGGCCCCGGCCGCATCCTGATCAAGCCGACCGACTGCATTCTCGGCACGGGCGCGCCTATGGCCCTGTTCGTCGACGGCGACGACGGCACGCCGGGCTTGTACGTCGGCGAAGACACGATCGGCGTCCGCTGGAACGACCACGCCACGCCCGAGGCGATCGCGTTCCGCGCGATCGTCGACGAGACCTTCGACAACACCGCGGTCGCGACGCTCAAGGTGTACTGCAGCAAGGTCGGCGCGACCGCGGACAACACGGCCACGCTCGACATCACGGCGATCAACCAGGAACTGGCCGCGCTGCACAACGCCGACTCGGACTACGGCGACACGACCGCAGAGATCGGCGACCCGGAAGCGACGAGCCGCACGATTCAGGTCATCGAGCTCGAGCTCGCTGCCGAGAACCTCCCCGCGGGTCCGGCCGGCATCGCGTTCACGATCACGCCGACCGCGGGCACGCTCGACGACGACGACCTGATCATCCACTTCATCGTCCTCGAGTTCACGCGCAAGGCTGCCAGCTAAGGCGCGATGACGACGCGAGACAAGCCGACCCGGGCCGCCGCCGAGCGCGGCGCGCCCGAGTCGGAAGACCAAGCCGCGCGTGCTCGCTGGCTGCGTAAGCAGCACAGCCGCCGCGCTGGCATGTGCGGGTGCGTCCCGTATGCGGACCGCGCGCAGCAGCCCGAACCCCGAGGAGACGATCATGCGGCTGAACTCGAACACCACTGAACCGGGCAAGCAGGCGCGGCTCAAGCTCGACGACAACGACACCGACGTCGAGCGCGTCGACGACGACACCGAGCGCGGCGACTTCGTGCGCATGGGCATGGACGTCGAGGTCAAGGTCATCAACGAAGAGGAGCGCACCTTCGAGGTGATCGCCTCGACCGAGGTGATGGACAGCCATGGCGACATCGTGCGCCAGCACTGGGACCTGACCCGGTACGAGCTCAACCCGGTCATCCTCTGGGCGCACAACCTCTTCGGCGTGTCGCGATGGGCCTACGAAGGCTCGGTCGACCCCGAAGACCTGATGCCGATCGGCAAGGCCATCAAGGTCGAGGTCAAGAGTAAGAAGCTGCACGCGACGATCCAGCTCGTGAAGGGCACGGCCGAAGAGGAGCCGCTCGTCGACAAGCTCTGGCGCCGCATCACGCAGCGCGTGCTGCGCGCGGTCAGCGTCGGCTTTCGCGCCGGCTCGATCACGGCCGTCAAGGACAAGGCCGGCAACACGAAGTTCTACGAGGTCGGTTCAGAAGAGTTCCCGAACGAGCTGCACGAGATCAGCGTCGTTCCGATGGGAAGCAATCCGCAAGCGGTCGCGAAGTCGATCGAGCGGAGTCGAGAGCACCTGAGCCGCATCGTTGCGGCTCGCAACGCCGCCGTAACTGGCGACACGGAGACCACCATGGCCATGACCCCAGAAGAGAAGGCGGCGTATGACAAGGCGCTGTCGGACAACGCAACCCTGAACGCTCGCGTCACGCAGCTCGAGACGCGCGCGACGACGGCCGAGACCTCGCACGCGGAAGGCAGCAAGCGCGTGGCCGAGCTCGAAGCCGAGCTGAACGCGGAGAAGGCTCTCAGCGCGCAGCACGAGACCGCTGCCAAGGCCGCAGCCGAGCGCGCGACCGCAGCGGACGCACGCGTGACCAAGAGCGAGCTCGACGCCCGCGAGGGCAAGAAGTTCGCGAAGGCGCAGCGCGAGGTCTGGGAAGTGCTGGCGAGCGCGAAGGGCCTCGAGTTCGCACTCGAGAAGCTCGACGCGACGGCCGACATTCCGCTCGCGACCGAGGTGAAGGTCGACGGCGATCCGCTCACGAGCGCGACGCAGCCGACGCCGGCGCCGTCCGACAAGCCCGTGGTCAAGGACGACCTGCTCGACATCGCCCGCAAGGCGGCCGCCGCGGCCTGACGGTCGCCACTCGCGTTCAACACCACAACCTCTAACCAATCAAACAGATCTCGGGCGGGGAAACCGAACGCTCCGCGCGCAAGCGCGGCAGTGAGCGCGGAGCTCCGTCCTCGAAAGGACTTCGACCATGGCTACTCGCGCAGATCAGATCCTCTCCGGCTGCACCATCGTGGAACGCACGGTGGAGGCAGCGGCCACCGTGTTCCTCGGTGACGTCGTGATGGACGGCAACGCGGACCACGAATGCCTCCGCATCGACAGCGCGGTCGCGCTGCCGATCGGCGTCGTCGTGATGCTGGGCAAGCTCGCCGGCGCGGCGGGCGACAAGGTCTCCGTGGCGCTGCTCGTCGGCGGCGTCGCGAAGGTCCGTGTCGGCGCAGGCGGCGCGACGCGCGGTCAGTCGGCCAAGTACGTGTCGGCCGGCAGGCTGACCGATGCGGTGCCGGACTACACGGGCGCGGACACGGACGTGAACAGCCCCGGCTACTTCACGCAGAACGGCGCCGACGGCGACTACGTCGGCCTCGCACTCGTACGCCACGCGGTCGGCGAGTAATCGCTGACCGGCTGATCGTCGAGTGATCGATGACCGCGGCGGGCATGTCGCTCGCCGCGCGCGCGCTCTCGTCTCTCAACCCTCCATTCCAACAAAGGTAATCAAGATGCTCCAGCACAACATGCTTGGGGGCGCGGGCCGAGAAGCGCCCATTTCGCGCACCCAGAAAGGCCTCGCATACGAGGCGATGATGAACAAGGTCCGCGACCAGCTCGCGGGCATGACCGAGGACAGCAAGAAGATCCTCAAGGCGAAGAACCTCGACTTCATCCGCGGCCTCGGCTGCGAGGTGCATGGCGAGGCGTACCGCCGCGAGCTCATCGTGCGCTCGGTGAACCCCGTCAGCGTGCACGTCGACACTCTGCTCGCAGAGATGTCGGTGCAGTACGCCAATGACGAGTACATCGGCGAGCGGCTGATGCCGGCCGTGCCGGTGTCGAAGCGGTCGGACTACTACGCGATCTATCCGAAGCGTGAACGCCTCGCGTTCCCGGATGACGAGATCGGATCGCGCAGTGTGCCGAACGAAGTCGACGCGAGCCGCACGACCGACAACTACTCGGTCAAGGATTACGGCTACCTGAACTTCCTCGACCTCGAGACGATCCAGAACCAGGACGCGCCTTTCGATGAAATGGTCGACCTGGTCGAGGCCATCAACGAGGGCATCGCGTTCCGGCGCGAGAAGCGCATCCTCGCGATCGTCGCTGCCTCGGGCAGCTACGGCAGCAACACGACCACCGCGTCGACCAACTGGAGCGACTCGACCGGCGGCACCATCATCGCGGACATCACCGCGGCGAAGGATGCGCTGTGGGTCGGGCAGACGCCGACCCGCAAGGTGGCGTTCTGCTCGCTCGGCGTGTGGAACAGCGGCATCATCAACAACGCGGCGCTGGCCGAGCGCATGAAGTACGTGCAGACCGGCCTCATCACGCCGCAGATGGTCGCGGGGTGGTTCGGTCTCGACGAGCTGCTCGTCACCCGCGCACGCGAGGATACGGCCAACGACGGTCAGACGGCGACATACGCTCGCATGGTCACCGGCGACGTGTTCGGCATCCTCTCGGTCGCGGTGCGTCCGAGCCGCCGGTCGCTCCACTTCGGAACGACCTTCCGCAGCAACGGCGACCCGCTGACCACGCAGTGGGCGGACCCGAAGACCGGCAAGCGCGGCGGAATCTACGCCAAGGTCGCGGTCTCCGAGGACCACAAGATCGTGGCGGCAGACGCCGGCTTCCTGATCACCAGCATCACCACCTGATCGGCCTAGCGGCCTGATCGGGCAGGGGCCGCTGCCGCACGGATGATCCCGCGAGGGATTCCCGTCGCACGGCAGCGGCCCCGCACGTGCCTACCTCAACCGAGTACCCACAACCCCGACCCGAGGCAAGCGGAGCACCATGGCGAAGAATCGTAACCGTCGCTCACCAGCGCCTGCCACGCCCCCGCAGGCGCAGCCAGCGCCCACCACCTCGCCCGAATCGGCGCCGCCCGCTGGCGCCACCACGGAGCCCGAGGCGGCCGAGTTCGAGCTCGACCAGGCAGAGGCCGTCACCGAGCCCGCGCCGCCGCCAAACCCCGAGCCCGAGGACCCCGAGCCCGGCGCGCCCGAGCCCGTGGTCACGCACATCCACTTCCACACGACCGTGCCCAGCACACCGGCCCAGGCCGACGAGCTCGTGCGCGCGATCGATGCCGGCGAGGCCGGCCTGCTCGAGCCCGCCCTGACGCCGCCGAACCGGAACGTGTCGACGACCGCGCTCGGCACCTACCTCTGGGGCGGCATGCCCTACTTCGCTGGCGACGTCGTGGTCATGCCGCGCGCCGAGGCCGAGCGCCGCGCCGCACGCGGCCAGCTCAAGATCGACGACTGAACCCATGGCGCACAAGCTCGCCATTGAACTGCTCGAGCTCGACGAGCGCGCCGCCGACGGGGAAGGCGACGCCGTCGAGATCGAGACCGACACGGTCCGGCACGCGGTCGACCTGCACCTGACCGTCACCGAGGTGGAGGGCGAGCCGCTCGAGGTCTACATCGAGACGTCGCCGGACGGCACGAACGGATGGCGCCGCATCGGAACCTTCCCGCCCGTCTCCGCCGCGGCCAAGCTCCGCGGCTCGTTCGACGGCTGCGACGCGTACGTGCGCGCAGGCTGGGTCGTGACCGATGACTGCACGTTCTCGGTCGCAGGCTTCGCGCACACCCTCTTCGCCGAGCGCGATGACCTCGACGACGCGCTGCCCGACGACGTCCTCGAGCAGGCCAAGGAGGGCGTCATCGTCCGCGGCCTCATCAAGGCCAGCAGCCACGTCGCGCACCGCGTCGGCGGCGCGCACCCGCTGCCGCTCACCGAGTGGTCGCCTGCGATGACCGAGGCCACCGCGTGTTTCGCCGCGGCGTACGTCCTCAAGAAGCACGTGCTGCAGGGCGGCGGCGTCGAGGTGTCGGTCTCCGATGCTCGAGCCGAGGCGCTCGCGTGGCTGAAGGAACTGCAGACCGGAGCGGTCAAGCAGTCCGACACAGCGCCGGCGCAGGAGCTCGGCGCGCGCGTGGTCAGCGGCAACCCCGACGAGCCCGACGAGTTCCGCGGCCGGATGTCGGACGACTGGGCCGACTTCGGGTGAGCCATGGACGTCAGCTACATCAGGAACATCCGGCACGCGATCCGTGACGTCCTCGAGGGCAAGCTCGGATCGCCGCGCGCGCTGCCGGGCGTGTTCGGATACGTGCCCGGTCTCGCGACCGTGGCGCCGCACAAGCAGCAGACCTACGCGAAGAACTGCGAAGCGCGGCACTGGTTCGACGTTCGCTTCGGCCGCATGTACACGCACAGCTCGTCGCCGGTCAGCAACATGGCTTCGACCGAGCACCGCGTCCTGCCGGTCACGATCGAGTTCCTCACGCACAAGCGCAGCACGCTCGCCGACTTCGCGCACGCCGAGGCCATGGACTACGTGTCCTCCGATGGCGTCGCCGTCGAGTACTTGCTCAAGTGGCCTGGGCAGATCGGCACGACGCTCGAGGGCGAGTCGACCATCGCGGCGAGCGGTCTGCTGCTCGGCCCTGATCCGGACGCCGGCGCGAGCGTGCCCGTGCAGACCGAGCCCATCGAGGACCGCGAGGCGAACCTCGTTCGCTGGTCGGTGATCGGCTCCGCGATTCTCGAAGTTCCGCAGGCCGCGCCCGAGTAGCAGCGCGCGCCAATCCACACGGCCACGGCAGGCCACTTCGCCCCCGCTGGCTGACGAGTCCCCGTCGGCTTCGCGGGGCGTTCCGCGTTTTCAAAACCCATCCGAGCAGGTGAGCGATGACGATTCAGGCACAGCAGCCCCGCCGACTCCGCCTCTACGAGGAGCCGAACGGTTCATTCGGCACCGACCACAGCGGCACGCTGGGCGACTTCCTCGAGTGCCCGTTCATCACCGGCTCGATGAAGTACGAGTTGCACGAGGACCTGGTCGACCCCGGCCACGCGCTGCAGCACATCGACGACGCGAACGTCGGCGAGTTCGCGCCCCCGATGGCGACCGCCAGCTGGGACATGAACCTCGAGACCATCCTCGCGCGCGCCGGCAATGACACCGCCGCGGCGCAGGGCGCGCTCGGTCGCATCCTCAAGGTGATCATGGGCGGCGAGCAGCTCGGCACCGGCCAGACCATCACCGGCGGCAGCGCGGTCGCGCCCACTGTCGACGCGTCCACCGGCATCCGGCGCGGCGGCGCGCTGGCGTTCACGACGGGCTCGGGCGGCCGGCTCGAGGCGCGGCAGGTCGACGACATCGTCGCGCTCGCGGTCCACCTCAAGCACTCGCTCAGCGGCGTGCCCGCCGGCGTCGCGTACGCGGCGGCGAACTACTTCTGGCACGGCACGAGCGGCGACCAGACCACGTCCATGCAGGCCATCATCGAAGGCCTCGCGACGCACGAGCGTTACGGCCTGTTCGGCGGCATGCCGACGCAGCTGTCGTTCGCGCCCATGGGACCGCGCGGCATCGCGCGCATCAGCACCGCGTGGGACTTCGCCAACTGGGAAAAGGCAGACGGCTCCGCGATGGCGGCCGACCTGAACTCGGGCGTGCTCACGCGCGCCACGTACACAAACAACACCGCGAAGATCATCCGCGACAGCGAGTTCCGGAAGCAGACGAACGGCACGACCACGATCGGCGCGATCGTCAAGTGCAGCGAGGTCCGCTTCGAACCTGGCTTCGCGATGGTCAAGCACGAGGGCCCGGACGGCGTCAACACGTTCTACCAGTGGCTGCGTGTGCCCGCGGAGTCGTTCGTCGAGTTCGACATCGCCGACGAGGACCACACGTGGATGGACCACAAGGATGCGCGCGACGCGCTCGGGTGCTGGTTCCAGATCGGCAGCGCTCCCACCGCGAACGGCGGCGGCGGCATCCTTCTGAGCTGGCCCACGCTGCAGGTCTGGGACGTCAAGCCGCGCGACAACGCGATCACCGGTCTGACCGTGCGCTGCAAGCTGCGCTGCGACGACGACTCGGACTCGGCGGACGTGGTCGGCACCGTGCCCGACTACAACCAGGCGATCAGCAGGTTCGCGATCGCGCTGTTCTGAGGTGCGGCCATGCCTGAGCAGGGCGAGTTCAGGTCGCTGACCTACCAGCGCAAGCGCATCGCGCAGCGGATCAAGAACCTGCAGAACCCGCAGCCGCTCATGGCGCACATCGCCAAGCAGATCGAGGCGATGTCTCGGCGGGCGATCGATGTGAGCCGCTCGCCGGCGGGGCAGCAATTTGCTGCCGTGCAGCCGCGCAGGTCGGGCAACACGGGGCCGCCGCTGTTCGACACCGGCGAGAGCTACGGTCTGATCCGCTGCTTCGCATCGACGCGCAACGGCCTCGTGCTGATGGCGCCGCGCAAGCTCCGCTACCACATGAAGGCCGGGCCGCATCGCCCAAAGCGAAACGCGTTCCCGTTCGAGATCGGTGCAGACGGTAAGCCGCACCCGATCCCCAAGCTGGACAAGATGATCCGCGCAGCAGCGCGCGCGCACTTCATTGACCTGAAGGCGGAGCGCGACCTGCCGATCGCGGCCGAGTGAAGGAGACCTGCAATGCAACCGGAAGCGTTCCAAGTGGTCGAGCACCGCGACCCCGCGATCGATCGCGAGGCCATGGGTGCCGACTTCGAAAAGTACAAGACCTCGCGCGACTTCAAGCTGCTGAAGTTCATCCCCGGCCTGCAGCCGATGGTGTTCACGCTGAAGGAGATTTCACAGGGGCTCATGTTCCGGTTCGTCATGAAGGACGTGACCGGCGACGACGAGCCTGGGCCCGAGCACTGGAGCCGCGCGTTTGCGTGCGCGGTGCAGTCGGTCGCGAACATTCGTCAAGCGGGCGGGATGTCTCTACCAGACGAGAACGACCTCGCTCGCTACGACAACGGCATCCTCAAGGATGAGGCGCTCGATCGTTTCGAGTTCAACACGATCTGCGAGATCGGAGTGATCGCGCTGACGCGGTCGCGTTTAGCCCTCACGACCGACGTGCGCTATCCGCTGCCGCGTTCGTGTCAAGAACTCTGAACACGCGGAACGCCCCGCAGTGCGGGATCGAACCTGAGCTCGCAACCGACGCGCAGCGCAACAGCCTGATCGGGCACCCGGTCATGGCGCGACAAGACCTGCCCGCCGACCGCCAGATGCGCCGCATGCTGCGGCGGTCCTACGGCTGCAACTGCAGCGGCGACGCTGACCTGGTCGTTCGTGAATGCCGCGAGCAGGCGGACGCCGCGCTCGAGGTGATCGAGGACTGGACCGGCATCGACTGCCGCGGCTGCCCGTGGATGTCGCTGCGCGACACGTTCGTCGAGCGCGTGTTCGACGCCTGGCAGATGTTCGACAAGGGGCAGCTCGACATCTATCGGCCGGACATCAGTCACCGCGAGATGCAGGGCGTGCTGTTCCTGCAGACGATGATCATGCGCATCGACGCGCACAAGGTCGCGCTCGAGCGAGCGAATAAGCAGTCGCAGCAGGGGTGAGCCGTGGCAGACGAAACAGTTCAATACCGGTTGGAGGTAACCGGGGCCGATGCTGTCGCGCGCGCGTACGCATCGATCGACAAGGAGATCGCGAAGAACACCCTGTCGCAGGACAAGTTCGACAAGATCTTCGCGTCGAGCACGAAGCGCCACATCGACCTGATCAACAAGGACGCCATCAATGCGCTGGTGAAACAGCGCCTCGGCATCGAGGGCGTTAGCAAGAGCACGACAAGCCTCCGCGCCAACATCGACCAGCTCGCCCGCGCGACAGAAAGCCAGGCGGCGCAGACGCGGCAGTTCGCGCAAGGCATGGGTCGACTGGCCCCGTCCTTCGCTGCGTTCGGCAATCAGATCAGGGTCATCGCCCCGGACCTCGCGCAGTACACGGGCGCGCTCGGTCGTACCGGCGGCGCGATCGCTGGCATCACGAGCGTGATCAGCGGCGGCGCTGGCATCGTAGCCGGCGGCGCGATCGCGGTGCTCGGCGTGTTCGCTACCGCAATGGAGGACGCGCGCGTCCGGTCCGAGGAGTTGGCGAAGGCGGAGCGCGACCGCGCGAAGGCTCATCAGGACGCCAGCAACGCGGTGCTCGAATCGAACAAGGCGCTGTTCGTCCAGGTCCGCACGTCGGCCAACATTCAAAAGGACCTCGACGCGAGCGCAGCGCGCCTCTCCGAGATCGGCAAGCGCAAGGAGTTCGGTGCGGTCAAAGGCCTCGGAGTGGAGATCGGCGCGGGGGAACTCCACACCGGCAACATGAACGAGCTCGCCAAGGAGCAGCAGACCAGGGCCGGGCTTTTCGAGGAGCTCGAGGCCGCCAAGGAGCGCGAGAAGAACGATAAGAACAAGAAGAAAAACAATCCCGGCGCGCGTGCACACGAGACGTTCGAGCAGCGTCACCAGCGCAACCTCGACAACGTCCAAGCGGGAATGGAAGCGAGCCAGCGCCGCGACAGCGAGCTCGCCGGGTTCCAAGCTCAGCTGAACGCAGGCCCGTCTGCGGAGACCGTTGCGGCGCGCGAGAAGGAGAAGGCCGACAAGGCGGTCATCCGGTCGCGGCTCGACGCGCACATGCAAGCGCTCGAGCTCGACAAAAAGGAACGCGAGACAGCGGTCGAGAACTACAAGCACCAGGCCGACGAGTACGAGAAGATCGACGAGTCGACGACCCGGCGCTGGGACGACATGCGCAAGGCCGGCGTCAGCGTGTTCGAGACGTTCGGCGCGGCCGGCCTGAAGTCACTGCAGGCGCTTGCCAAGGGGCAAAAGGTCTCGGGCAAGGCCGTCATCGGCGCCATCGGCGATCAGCTGTTCGCGGAGGGCACGATGTACCTCCTCAAGGGAATCGCGGAGACCATCTCGCTGAACCCGCAGGGCCCGGCACACATGGCCATCGGCGGAGTGATGGTCGCGACCGGCCTGGGCATGGGCGCAGTCGGTTCGGGCGGCGGCGCGGGTGCGGGCGCTGCGCGCGGTCGAGGCGCCACGCCGATCGCGCCATCGCGTGACTCGGGCAGCGACTTCACGAGGCCGCGCAACGTCGGCAGCGAGAGGCACTACCACTTCCACAGCACAGTGCCGAGCACGACCGAGCAGTCGCGCGAGCTCATGCGGACGATCGAGCGCGGCGAGCGCGACGGTGTTTACCCGCGCCTTCAGCGAGCCTGATCATGTCGGCCTGTTACCACCAGATCCACGACGTCGCAGACTCGGCGCACAACCTGGGGAGCTTCATCCTCAGCGACGGCACGCACTCGAACATCGAGATCGAGCTGAGCTCGCTGCTCGCGTTCGACCATGACGACGTCGCGTCGTCGCTGCTCATGCATCACGAGCTGCAGACTTTCTCGATCCAGCTGCAGGACGGATCGGACACCGACACGCTCCGCAAGCTCGGGCGTGCATCGGTCGGCGCGATCCTGACCGCGCTGATTCAGGCCGAGGCCGCCGACAACAGCTGGACCGACCCGAGTTCGATCGCGGTCGCGTTCGACAACGACACCGGCCTCTACGTCGTCGGCTACCTGCCAGGCACGGGCGTCGACATCGGCCTGGTGTTCACGACCGACAACGGTGCGCGGTACCTCGGCTGGGAATCGCTGTTCCCGCTCGCGTCGGTCTCGGGCGAGATCTCATACACCGCGCCGTACCACCCGTGGTTCATCGTCAAGCCGACGCTGCCCGCGGTCAGCAACCCGAGCGCAGATCGCGAGTCGGGACCGGTCGGCAGCTACGGCATCGGCGACGACGGCATCAGCGGCGGCGGGCTCGCGCGGCCGGGCGCGCCGGTCGAGCGCGACTACACGCAGCAGTGGGAACCGATCGCAAAGGTCGAACCTCTGAGCGCGGTGCAGGCGCACCCGTACACGCACCGTCAGTTGCAGCGCGACGCGCGGCAGGGCTTGCCCTACGTGGTCAGCGATGGCGGGTTCGGGAATCCCTACGCGGAGATCTTCACGCTGCGACCCGAGGGCACGGCCTGGGCGCCGGAGCGTTCGAGCTTCAACGTGAACTCGCGCTGGAACATCAACTATCCGAGCTACGTGCGCGGCGCGCTGGTGCCCGACGACGTCTAGTCACACTCGGCGCGCCATGCCTGATAGCCGCTGACCCACGGCCCGCACACGCAGCCGTCGACCGCGCCACGCGTGCAGGCGCACGTGCACTGCCACTGCTCGGTGCCGTCGCTCGGAAAGAACTCGAGCCGAGACTGCGTCGAGACCGACCTGTCCGGTAGCCAGTTGAATGAGTCCGAGCAGTAGGCCAGGTCGGCGAACATCTCGGGCGGCGCGTCCTCGTCGGTGCGCTCGCACTCGCAGTCGCAGCTCCATGCGTCTGGCCCGTCCTGAGAATCGATCGCGCCCTGGCCGGCCGCTGCCGGCCCCGCGTCATCGCCGGCGCGCGTTCCGCTGCCGCCGCTTGAGCACGCGACCGCGAGCAGCGCGGACGCCAGAACCATCCACATCGAGAGCGATGCCATCCCCAGAGAATACGGCCTCTCATGAGCATCGCCAAAGTCACCGAGCAAGGGTTCGGAACTCTTAGGTTTCGGCTGGTCATCGAGGGCTGCCCCTACCAGTTCGTAAGCCACCCGTCGGTGCCTGACCCGAGCGACCTCGACGGCCGCACGCTGCTGCCCGGCCTGCAGCTCGACGGCCTCGTGCTCAGCGACCACGTGATCATGCGCGACGCGCGGGTCGACGCGCGCGGCATCACGTTCCGCATCTCCCCGCCGTTCGAGCACACCTCCGAGGACTCGCTCGACCCGCTGCTCGAAACGTTCTCGCTCATCCCCGAGGAGATCGGCGAAGTCATCGTCGACATGGAGTCCGAGTCGACCGAGCTCGAGCTCGACGGCGGCGGCGCGATCGACGTCGGGACGATCCTCCACATCGGCACCGAGGCCGTCCGCGTCACCGCCTGGGACGACATCGGCACGATCGAGCGGCACATCTGGGACACGCAGCCGCAAAAGCACAACATCACGCACGTCGACCGCACACGCGCGGTGCGCGTCTACGATCACCCGTCGACGCTCGAGAACCGGCGCGCGTACCTGTACTGGTATGGGCACGAGGACACCGGAGACGGCGAGCAGATCTGGGTCGGCCAGGTGGCGCGGCCGCCGAAGCTCGACACGCGCGATGGCGTTAGCTGGCTCGTCGAGACGCATCCGGTCACGCAACCTCTGCGGCAGTCGCTCGCCGGCGGCATTCAGGAGTCGTCGATCATCGGCATCTATCACCACGCGCTGTGCGCGGTGCACTTCAAGTTCCGCTACAACGATCAGACCTTCGGCCCGTTCTATTACTCCAACTTCGACATCGACGAGGTCACGCTCCTCGCGAACCTGAACACGTTCATCGCAGACGAGCTCGCCGCCGCCACAGTCATCGAGCCGCTCCTCGCCGAGATCGATCACATCACGCTGGTGCCGGACGACAACGGCCTTTACCTCGAGCTGTTCGCTAACAACCCGCTCGAGCCGTTCTTCACGATCGAGTTCGGCTCGCCGCTGCTCGGGTACGCGGTCGACGTCGCAGGCAGAGGTGACTGGCTGGACGTCAGCTCCGGCAACGCACGGCCAGGCTCGCTCAGCGAGGGACTGACGTCGGGCACGTGGACGCTCCCCCTCGGCCCCACTGCCAGCGATGACCAGTGGCAGCACGGCGGGCCGGCCTACGCGCTCGGAGACGCGGCGGCCGGGATCAACCTCGGCGTGATGACCGACAACATCCGCGGCATCTCCTGCGTGAACCCGGACCCGCAGGCGATCATCGACTGGCCGCCGTGGCGCGTGTGGATGGACCAGTCGCTAGAGGGCGCGCGCGCGGTCCGCATCTCCAACTTTCAGTTCCGCTGGGGCCTCAGCCTGGCCGCCAGCTTCTTCGTTACGCTCGTCGACCAGGAGGTCGTCGACGGCACCACGTACGACTTTATCGAGCTCGCCCCGGATGACTTGGTTTTTCAGGGACTGCTGTCGAGCGACCCCGCACCCGAGCTTCTGATCCAACGCTCGTACGGCGAGGGCACGGTCGCCGACCTGGTGCAGGAGATCAAGAACGAGAGCGTGAACGCCAACGACGGCGACACGCCTTGGATCACAGACGCCGAGCTGTCCGATTGGGAGATCGGCGGAGCGGTTCAAGAGCTCGCGTTTCGTCGCTACATTTTCACGCGGGAGAAAGCCGTCGAGGACGTCCTGCGCGAGGAGCTCAAGTTCTCCGCGCACATGATGCGCATCGAGAGCGACGGCCGGATCGGGATCATCCCGCTGCCGCTGCCGACCGAGGCGACGGTCGTGCTGTCGACGCACGAGATCGACACGACGTCGATCACGACGCCGCGCTCGCAGATGCTGCCGCGCTTCGAGCCGCAGCGCGATGGCGTGCTGACAACAGTCACGATCCAGCACCGGTACGACCCGGTCGAAGACGAGTGGAGCGACGAGCCCGAGACCTTCCAAGACGCTGACGTCATCGCGACCCACAAGGGGCGCGGTCAGTCGCAGATGGAGATCAAGCCGTTCAGCCGGCCGGCCTCGCACGCATGGAACCCGCCGGGCAAAGGCGTCAACACCACCGAGGACATCGCGCGCAGGTACCTCGCCCTCCTCGGCCGCGACTACGTGGTCATCACAGTCCGCGTGACACTCGAGCACTTCGCGGTGCTCTGCGGCGACGTCGTCAAGCTCACGCACTCGCTCATCCCCGGAGGCGACGGTACCCGCGGCATCGTGTCGCGCGCATGCATCTGCGTTGGCCGCACGTGGGAACTCGACCCCTCGGCGCCCGGCGACGTCGGGCCCGGCACGCTCGAGCTCTGGTCTCCAGCCACGCCGATCGCTGGCTACGCCGCGAGCGGGAGCGTCACTGACCAGACCGACCTGGGCGGCGACGAGTGGCAGCTCGAGTTCGACACGGCCGATGCGCTGAACATCCTGCTCAGCGGGAACCTCGACGGACAGGTGCTCGACCACTTCGAGGTCGGCGACTTCATCCGGCTCGTGGATCGGGACGACGCGACGTCGCCCGAGGTCACGGGCGTGATCACTGCCCTCGACGCAGAGGCCGGCACGGCGACAGTGCAGCTCGATGACACGTGGACGCCGGCGGCGGCGACGTTCATGGAGTTCCAGGCGGACGCCGGATCGACGGGGACGACCGCGCAGCGCCGGTACGCGTACGTGGCTAACGGTGACGGCAACATACCGGGCGGGCGCGGACGGCGGTTCTCATGAGCGGTCAAAGCAGCTACCTCGGTCACTATGAGCGCTTTGCAGATGACAGCTTCGCCGATGATCAGCCGGTCAGCGCGGGGCGCGCGTTCCTGCTCAAGAACAACGTTCAGCACCTACTCGACCAAGCCCCGCAGCACCGGCTCAATCTGTTCTGCGCTGCGAACGGCGTCGGCTCGACGCGCATCCGGCTTGCGACCGACGAGTTCATCGTAGGCGCGCGCTCGTTCCCGTTCTTCCACACGTGGTACTCGCCGAGCGAGCCGACCGGCCTCGACGTCAAGCTCGTGCTCGGGTTCACCGGTCTCGTGACCGGCACCGCGCGCTTGCGCATCATGCCGGACAACTTCCGCGGCTTTCCCTACGCGACATCGATCGGCCGCAGCAGCGCGCCGACGCTGCTCGATCAGGTCGAAACGCTAACCGCCACGAGTAACTGGATCTACGACACCGAGGGCGACCCGCTGATCTTCGACGCGGCGCAAGCGCGCGCGGTCTCTGAAGCGCTGTACGCGTTCAACAGCGCGCAGGTCGAGGGCTCGAAGCGGCCGACCTGTTACGTCTATCAGATGCGCGTCGAGGTCACGGTCGACGTCGAGTCGGTCGATCCGGCGCAAGAGGCCGCGATCCTGCAGCTCTACGTGCGCGAGTTCAGGTGAGCGATGGGACTCGTCAAGCTCTACCCGCCGCGGCTCTCGACCGTGGAGGTCAGCGGCAATCTGATCCGCAACGCCGCGCCCATCATGGGCGGCGACGACTGGTCGCCATGGGGCGCGGCCTGCAACTGGATGAACGCGCGCGGCGCTACGCTGGTCAGCGCGCCCGGTGCTGCCGACGAGGAGATCAACGTCGAGGACGGCGCGCTCTATCGCTACTGGATCTGGCCGCACGCGCTCAACATCACGCGGGTCTGGCACTTCGGGCTGGCATGTCCCGACGACGTCGCCGAGACGATAACCGGCACGGTCACGCTCGAGGACGCGACCACAGCGGAATGGCGGATCCCGGCGGGCACTCGTGCCGATCAGGAGGTTCGATTCAAGATCTTCCAGACGATCGACCCACCGAGCGGCGCGGACCAACAGGCATTCATCTGGTACCAGCGCACCGACCTCGGCGCGGACACGAACCCGTATGTCACGTCGCACCGTTGCGAGGAGTTGCCGCGCACGTTTCACGAGGAGTTGCTCGACGAGCAGACCTGCCTGCCGCAGCGGCTCATCTATCAGTCCGATAGCCCGCTCGATCAGATCAAGAGCGCGCACGCGGTCGGGCTTCACATGGAGATCGCGAAGGAGCTCTGCCGGCGCGCGCACCTGCTGACGTTCTTCTATCCGCCCGGCATCGAGTTCGACCTCGGCACGTTCGCGGCGTTCCTGCCGACGTCCATCGGCGACGTTCCGATCCAGCCGCGGCACCTGCATAACGGCGAGACCACGCGCTCAGTGCCGTGGGTCATCTACGCGGGCGCGACGGGCGGGGATGGCGAAGTCCGGCTCACCGCAGCGAGCGGCGACACCGACACGATCACTGTCGACGAGGGCGCGGCCGGCTGGTACGGCGGCACGATCGAGCTCAACACGGAAGACCCCTCCACGCTCGACAGCGACGGCGGTCTGCGCGGCGGCGTGCGCGACACGATCGTCTGCGAGGCGCGGGTCACGACCGCGACCACGCTCAACATGTACGGCCTGAACATCGGCGGCGACGAGCCCTGATAGACCGTCCCGTTTTGCATCCAGCTCGCCGGTACCCCGCGCGTCCGCGGTTCTCGTGCGCCCCAGAGACTTCCGACTGACGACCGCGAGCCACGGGACCACAGCGCGCGGCCAGGCAGAAGCACCGAGACGATAGCCCGCGAGCGACGTCGCAGCAATCCATCCACCGAGGTTCCATGCTCCACCGCACCACACTCGCGGCGCTGTCGGCGCTCGCCCTGTCGCTCGTCGCATGCGCGCCGCTCACTGCCGCGCGCCCCGATCACAAGCGCTTCGGGACCTTCACCGACAAGAACGCGCGCAACGCTGCGATCACGTTCTCGAGTGATTCCGACAGCGGCAACCTCACGCCATGGCAGTCGCCGCGGCGCATCTACGACGCGAGCTATTGGGTCGACGGGGAGAGCAACAGCGACAACGCGAGCAGCGCGCTCGACGCCGGCTGCGGCCACGTCGTCTGGTTCAAGATCGAACTGACGAACACGAGCACGCCGGTCGGCTCGTTCGCGATCCAAGTATCGGACGACGGCACCAACGACTGGACGAGCCTGTATCTCGACGCGAACCGGGTCTATGGCTCGAACTTCACGAACGCGGGCGCGTACCCCGGAGGCTTCACGATCGGCGTGAGCGACATCGGGAACGTCGTGATCTACGTCGGGGTAGAGAACCCCGGCGGTTACCTGCGCATCTACTACGACCGCGCGAGCGGCGGCGCTGCAAACACTGTCGACGCAACCAGCTTCTATCGCTGCGGCTGATCCGCGATCGCATCCAGCACAAGGAATCCCATCCATGAAGAACCTGCGAATGCTCGCGGGCGCGCTCGCGCTCGCTCTGATGATTGGCTGTGCGACGGGCCAGAGCGCCGTGGAGCCGGAGGGGCAGCGTTACGGCGCGCTGCCATCGCGCACGCTCGACTCTGACCTCTCGAGCTTGGAAGACGCGACAAGCACGCTCGTCGCTGACAACGGTTTCCGGCTGCTCTGCTTCGAGTTCGTGATCCTCTCGACCGGCGACCCGGTTGGAAACCTCGAGGTCGAGGCGTCGATCGACGGAACGAACTTCTTCGACGTGTTCCTCGACGCGAACAAGGTCTATGGAAACGGCAGCTTCGCGGGCGGGACGACGGTTGCAATCAACGATCCCGCGGCCACGCTCGCGGTCGGCGTCTGCCTCGAGAACCCGTTCCCATACACGCGCCTCTTCTACGACCGCACGAGCGGCGGCGCAGCTGCAGCGATCGACATCTATACGCACTGGCTGACCAAGTAAGGCGGGCTCCACAATGCTGACCAGATTCAACATGCGCCGGCTCGGCGTAGCGGTGACGCTCGCGCTTTTGTCCGTGCTCTACAGCGGGACCGCGCTCGCACAGGCGACGAACGTCGCGAGCACGTGCGGGTCGACGCCTAATCCGGCATTCGCGAACGCTGGAACCGATGACGCTGTCACGCTGCCCACCTGCCATCAGCTCGAGGGGGTATGCCTTGGAGGTCCCGGGCTGGTCTGCGCGTGGGTCGACGTGACCTTCGAGCCTGCCGGAACGGTGGTATTCGAGGACTCGTCCGCACCGATCACCGAAGTCTGCTTTGGAGCGGTCGACACGTACACACTACAGCTCTGCGCCTACAGCGACGGCAATCTTGACTGCGACGAGGTCGACATCGCAGCCGGCAACGGCAACACGGCACCGGCCACGAACGCCGGCATCAATCAGCAGGTAACGCAGCCAGACGACGATGCCGTCCTCGACTGCGACTGCAACGACGCGACGACGGCAGAGGCTAGCTGCGATTATGCGTGGGAGCAGATCGGCGGACCCGCAACCGCGACGCTTACGCCGGAAGACGACGATCAGACCGTTGCGAGCAACCTGACCGAGACAGGCGTTTACACGTTCCTGTGCACCGCTACCGACGACGACGGCGATCCGCTGAGCGTCGCCGACTCGCTCACGGTCACGGTTCTGGAAGCTGGCGGCAACGAAGCGCCCGAGACTGACGCGGGCGTCGATCAGACGATCACCGACCCGGAAAGCACGACCACGCTCGCGTGCACCTGCAACGACGATGTAACAGCCGAGGGCGCTTGCGAGTACCTGTGGGAGTTCGTGAGCGGCCCCGAGACGCCGTCGATCACGAGCTCGACCGCAGCAAGTACCGGCATCACCGGGTTGACCGACCTCGGCGCGTATGTGTTTCGCTGCACCGCTACCGATGACGGCGATCCCGGCGACGGGTTGAGCGCCTCGGACCTGATTACGGTCACAGTCAACAGTTCGGACGGCTGGACCGAGATCGCGCCGAGCCCGGACTCGCGGCTCATCTACGTCGCTGACGACGGCAACGATTCGAACGACGGTCTTACTACGGCAACCCCGAAGCTGACGGTCGCTGCCGGTATCGCGTTGCTGCGCACCGGATTCCCGGATCACTTGTACTTCAAGCGCGGCGACACGTGGACCGATCAGGGCTTCGGACGCTGGGTCAAGTCTGGCCGCAGCGCATCCGAGCCGATGGTGATCTCGAACTACGGCACGGGCGCACGACCTCAGTTCAAGCTGTCTGGACAGCTGACGCGCACCGATGGCGGCGGAAGCTCGCCCACGCACATGGACTATGTGCATTTCATCGGGCTGGACGCCTACTACTACAAGCGCGACCCGGATAACGCCGGCTTCGACGCTGGCCACGTCAACACGTCTGTCGACGGCATCAAGTGGGTACGCGGCACGCGCGGGCTCTTGATCGAAGATTGCAAGTTCTCGTTTTACGAGACCGCGCTCGCGTTCCAGAACAGCGACGGGTACGGCCTCGACAACATCCGGATTCGTCGAAACCAGTTCTTCGATCAGTACGGCACGACGACGCACTCGCAGGGCATGTACATGAGCGAGACAGCTTCGCTCTTGGTCGAGGAGAACATCTTCGACCACAACGGCTGGCATGAAGACATCGCCGGAGCCGAGCGCACGATCTTCAATCACAGCATGTACATCCAGTACGCCTCGGCTGGCGTCATCGTGCGCAACAACCTGACCATGCGCGCGAGCTCGCACGGCTTGCAGCTGCGGCCTGGCGGTGAAGCAACGGGAAACTTCAGCTGGCGCAACGCGATCGGCATTCTCTGCGCCGGCTACCTGACCAGCACGTTCATCTGCTCGGACAACGTCGTGCTCGAGGGCGACGACATCGCGCCATCGCAGCTCAAGGGCTACGGCTTCTGGGTCGAGGTCGCGACGAGCGGCACCTTTGAAAACAACATCATCGCGCACGAGGTCAGCAACCGGGCGAATCCGGTCGCGATCAACAATCAGAGCGCGCTGGTTCTCGACCTCAACGAGAACGTCATCTATGACTGGGGCAGCCAATCGGAGCCCAATCCCGGATACGGCGACCCGGAGCGCTCGGTCCGCACGTACAACGCGAGTTTGGGCGGCGCTGGTACAGATGCTGCGTTCATCGCGGCCGTGCGCGCGCAGAACAAAGCCGCGTGGGACCCGAACTACATGGCGCAGGCGATCAACGCCTATATCCAGGAAGGCTTCGCGACCTCGAGCGTCAACGCGGGTTCCGACAGCCTGGCGCCGCGCGAGGACGTTGCCTATACGCTCAACGCGTCGTGTGCAGGTACGGAAGAGACGTGCCAGTGGACAGAGCTGTCCGGAACTAACTGCACCTTCGAGGACGGCCCCGGGGCTCTCGGCGAGGGCGAATGCGAGTGCGATGCGACCAGCTGCGACATTGACGTGACGTGCGACGCGGCCGTGTCCGAAACACTCGTGCTCACGTGCGAGGGCGAAGAGGATCAGGTCGTGCTCGGCTTCGCGAACGATGCGCCCACGGTCGACATCGGCACCCTGCCCGCAACCGCGGACGTGGATACGGCGTTCTCGTTCACGAACGCTCTCATCAGCGACCCGGACAGCACGCCTTCGTGCACGCTTGCGGAAGTCGACGGCGGCGACCCTGACGGTATCTGTACGATCAGCAGCGGCGGTACGTGCACCTCAACCGCGACATGCCGCGCGCTCACGAGCACGTGCGACACGGGCGGCGTGAGCATGACTCACGAGCTCGAGTGCGACACCATCGAAGACACGCACATCGTCGCGATCAACCCGGGCGTATCGGTCAGCGCCGGCTCGGACAGCTCGGTGCCGATCGAAGATGTCGCGTACACGCTCTCTGCCAGTTGCAGCGGAACCGGCCTCACGTGCCAGTGGACAGAGAGCTCGGGAACAAACTGCACGTTTGAGGATCTCGGCGCCGAGTACGATGCTGGTGAGTGCGAATGCGACGCGACCAGCTGCGACCTCGATGTGACTTGTGACGCGGCGCAGTCGGAAACGCTCGTGCTTACGTGTGACGGCGTTGCCGACAGCGTCGCGCACGACTTCACCAACAACGCGCCGACCGTGGTCGCTGGCGTCGCGCCTGACGCTACCGTGGACGTCGCGTTTCAGCTGACAACTACGATCACCGACGTCGACTCCACGCCATCGTGCGTGCTGAGCGAGGCGGATGGGGACGGCACGTGCACGTTTGAATCGGCTGGCGTGTGCACGTCGACCGCGAGCTGCAACGGGCTCGACATCACCTGCGACACGGCCGAAGTCACCATGACGATTGTGGTCACGTGCGACACGATCGTTGACACGGTCGACGTCGTGATCGATCCCGACACGACCGAGCCGGACGACATCTGGGGCGCGGCTGGCGTCGCGTGGTACCGCGGCGACGACAAGACGGGCGACCCCGTGAGCAGCTGGAACGACAAGATCGGAGCGCTCGATCTCGTGCAGGCGACGGGCTCGCTGCAGCCGCCGGTCTTGGCTGCGGCTGTCGGCGGGCGCGACTGCCTCGACTTCCAGAACGCCGATTACATGGCGCTCACGACCGGCTGGAATGCGCTTACGACCAGCAACGCGGCGGTGATCTTCGCGCTCGTGCAAACGGACGGCGGCGGCGCGACAGACGTCGTTCTGGAGATCACCGACACCAGCGGCAGCAGCGGGATCCTTACCCGCTTGCGGAAGCTGAGCACCGATCTGTTCGAGAATCGGTGGAACTTCACGCCCGCGGTCTTCCCCTCGGCGACGACTGACATCGCAGACGACGCATGGGCGCTCGTGGTCGCGTGGGTCCGCGATGACGCGACCAACTCGGGGCGCATTACCGTAAATGGCCAGTGGGAAGCGTCTACCAACACGGCCGGCACGATCGTGTTCAATGCGAACGCTGACCGCATGTACGTCGGCGCGAGCTCGAGCATCGGCTCGCAGTGGGATGGACCGATCTGCGAGATCTTTATCGCGAACGTTGACGTTGACGTGGGCGACGAGGACCCGTTGATTACGGACACCGTCGCTTACTTCGAAGCATATTACGGCGAGGACTTCACGCTCCCATGAGGAACCACATGCGAACCATCATCGCTCAATCACTGCTCGCGGTCGTGCTCACGCTCGGCCCTGCGTGCGCTGGCGCGCTGCCGATCATCGCGACGATCACGTCCATCGCCGCAGAAGCGGTGACGTGGGTCGACGTGATCTCCGACTTCGTGAGCCGCTCGCCGATCGACGAGGCTACGCGCGCGAAGATCGACCAGGCCGTGCACCGCGCTCGGCTCGCTGCGATCACGCTGCAGCGCGCTGGCCGCGGTGCTGACGAACTCAGTCGCGAGCAGCTCGAGGCCGCGTTCGCCAGCTTCCGCGAGGCATACGAGGCCCTGCTCGCGGTGACCGAGCCGTTCGGCGTGCGCGAGGCGCTGCCGGCCGGCGCGTTCGGCGTCGACATCGATGGTCGGCTGCAGGTGCCCGCGGCCGAAACGTTCGGGCTTCCGCGATGACCACGCCGGCGGCAAGCCGCGGCCTCGGGTACCGGCCCGACCCGATCGACGCACGCGATCAGCTGTTCGGCGCGCGCAAGGCGGGGACGGCGCGCGTGGTCGAGGTCAGGTTCGACGATCACGTCCACGGCATCCGCGACCAGCGCAACACCAACAGCTGCGTCGGTCACTCGGGCCGCGGCGCGGTCGAGCTCCGGCGCGCGCTCGACGGGCACCCGCACCGCGCGCTGTCGGCGCTCGGGTTGTACTGGCCAGCGCGCGCGGTCAACGGCTACCAGAACGAGGACGGCGGCGCCTTCATCCGGTCGGCCATGCGTGTCGCGCACCGGCTCGGTCTGCCGAGCGAGGCCGCATGGCCGTTCGACCCGTTCAGGGTGAACGAGCGCCCCAGCATCGGCGCCGAGGTCGACGGCCTCGTGCGCGCCGATGGCGTCTACGAGCGCATACCGGGGACGGGCATCGCTCGAGCCGAGGCCGCGCTCGACGCGCTGCAAGCGCGCTGCCCGGTGGTGTTCGGCACGCTGATCACGGCCGCCCTGGCCTACCACACTGGCGCCGAGACCCTGCCTGCGCCGGGCACGAACGATGAGATCCTGGGCGGGCACGCCATGTACCTCGCGGGCTTCGACCGCGGCGGCGAGCGCGTCCGGGTCGTGAACAGCTATGGCCGTTCATGGGGTGACCTGGGCATGGCGTGGCTGGCCGCGGAATGGCTCGCCGCTGACGGTACGGCTGACGTGTGGGCGCTTCGCCCGAGCCAGGCGGTGATCCATGCGTAACCTCCTCGCGGCCGTCCTGATGGCGCTGGCGGCCTGCCATCCCCAGCCCGTTCCGCCAGAGCCCGCGCCCGGCCCCGTGCCGGTGGCTGGGGCGCCCTGTGAGCGCGCGTGCGCGCGCCTGCGGCTGATGGGATGCCCTGGGTCGGGCGCCAACTGTGGGGCCGCGTGCGAGCGGTATGAGGCCGAGGCCGAGCTCGTGCCTGCCCTGTCCTGGCAGCCGGAGTGCATCGCCGGCGCGCCGACCTGCGACGCGGCCGACCGCTGCAGGAGCGGCCAGTGATCGCGGTCGCGCTGCTCGGGTTCCTGCTCTGGCTGCTGCTCGGGTGGATCTACGAGCGGCGCGGCTGGGCATGACCGCGTTCATGTGGGGTCTCGCGATCGGCGCGGCGGTCGGGTTCTTCGTCGGCGCGACGGTTTGCCAAATCTGGCCGAGGTGAGTCGCCATGGTGTTTGAAGCACGCATCCTCGACACCGACCCCACCTGGATGGTCGCAGCGCTCTGCGAGGTCGGCGTCAAGGAGCGGCGCGCCGAGGCCGACCACCCGCGGATCCTCGAGTACTGGACTGCGATCCCTGAAGGCCGCCGGCCGGACGACCTGCACGACGAGGTGCCCTGGTGCTCGGTGTTCGCGAACTGGTGCATGCGGCAGGGCGGGTTCCGCGGGACGCTGCGTGCGAACGCGCGATCGTGGATGAGCTGGGGCCATGCCCGCGAGGTGCCTGACCGCGGATGCGTCGCGGTGTTCCGGCGCGGCGATCCCGCCGGCGAGCTCGGCCACGTCGCGTTCTACCTGCGCGAGACCGACGCGCACATCTGGGTCCTCGGCGGCAACCAGCACAACGCCGTTTCGGTCTCCGCCTATCCGCGCACGCAGCTGCTCGGGTACCGCCTGCCGACAGTCGCCGACCGCATGACCGCTGCCGAGAGGCTGACGCCATGAACGAACCCACGAACCGCGAGCTCGGCGACATCTTGCAGCGCGTGCTGCAGCGCCAGAACGACATCTACGCGGAGGTCGGATCGCTGCGCGGAGAGTTCGCGACCGTGATGGCAGAGGTCGAGCGGCGCGAACCGGCGCCGCGCGACGCGGTGTGGATCGGCGCCGTGTCGATGTGCGTGGCGGCGGTTAGCTCGGTGCTGATCGCGGCCGCCGCGGTGTGGCTGGTCGCGACCACGTTCCCGGCCAGGGCAGCGCTCACGCCGGCGGCAGTCGCCCCGGCCTCCGCCTACCTGCAGCCGCAGCACGGGTCGCCATGAAGCCCACGCGCCCCAACAGCGGACCCCGGCTGCGCAAGGGAGGCGCACCCAGCGAGCAGCACCCGAAGGCGTTCGACGAGCGGCTCGAGGTGGTCGAGTTCCGCGCGGCGTGCGCGCTCCTGTGCTCGATCATCGCCGTCGGCGTGTGGGTCGTGCAGCTGCTCGTGATGATCGCGGACATGTGACATGGCCGAGCGCGATTCGTTCTTCAGCGTCCCGCCGCCACGCACGCTGATTGCGACGGGCATCGGCGCGGTGCTGCTCTCGGTGTGCAGCGCCATCGGCGGCGCGATGTACTCGAGCAGCACGAACTGGGTCGGCGGCATTGCGACGAACGCCGAACTCGATCAGGCGCTGTCGCCTGTCGCGACCGATGCGGCAGCGGCAAAGGCCGGAGTCGCGCGGATCGCGAAGCTCGTCGGCGAGCCGACCGAAGTCGAAGCGCGAGAGACGTTCGCGGAGCGCTTGCGATCGCACAGCACGGCTGACCTGGCGATCGAGCAGCGCGTCGGGCTGCAGGTGCGCGAGCGGCTCGGCTATCAGGTCAAGTCGCACTACGGCATGGACCCGAAGCGCGCGAAGTCCGCCGAGGAAAAGCGTCTCGCCGCGCTCGAGAAATACGAGGAGTTCGTCATGCGGTACGGGCCCGAGGGCGCGGCTGACAAGGTCTTGCAGCAGATGCGCATCCCGCGCTGAAGGAGAATCGCTATGCAGGTCATCACGTGGATCATCGACCACTGGCAGGAGATCACCGCGCACATCGTTGCGGTGCTGGCCGCCACGACCGCGCTCGTGGGCACGCTCGGCAAGCTGGCCGCATGGCTCGGCGGCTTGGCCAAGCTGACCGCGACCAAGGCGGACGACGAGGCGATCGGCGTCGTGCAGCGCTTCCTCGGCGTCGTCGCGCACACGCTCGACTTCGCGCACCGGTACGCGCCGATCGTGACCGTCAAGGGCAAGGCCGCGCAATCGGGGTTGAGCGTCGCACCGCCTCCGCCGAAGTCCTGACATGCCCGCGAAGATCAAACAGCAGCAGCGCGGGATGAAGGTCCGCCACCGCGTCTACCATCGATCGCGCTCGCTGCTGCAGCTGCTCGGCTCGGACCTGCTCTACCAGAACCAGGTCACGGCGCCGGGGGAGTTCACGACGGTAGTCGACGGCGCGATCACCGAGCTCGCAGACTGGACGGGGCAGGGCGCAGACCTGACGCCGAACGCGGGCAACGGCGGGGTCCTGTTCGCAGCGGACGGTGGGCCGAACGATCAGCCGTACGCCTACAGCAACGAGGAGACGCTCGACTTCCTCGAGGGCGAGATCGAGACGATCCCCGCCGCGTCCAGGGTCGAGTTCTATGTCGTGATGCGGCCCGGCGTCGGCGGCGTGCCGATCGAGATCAGCCATTCCGGCAACGTGTACCCGTTCGCGTGTTCGTGTGACGCGAACGTTTTCCTATACGCGCACCCGACCGCGGCAGCCCTTCAGGACCTGAACGTCGGCGCCGCTGGATCGTGGGCGCTCTACTCGGTCGGCTATCTCGCGTCCGGCTTGGTCGCGTGCATCAACGGTGTCGCCACGGATCCTAACTTCACCGGCAACGGAACGTGCCGCGGAAACAACCCGTGCACCTACTGGCTCGTAGCCGGCGGCGTGGACGCTGTCGCGTTCTCGTGCGCCGTGCTCGACCCGACCGATGCGAAGCGCGCGATCGTCGCCGCGTACGTCAATAACCTTTACGACCTCGGAGTCGATTTCTCATGAGCTGCAAACCTACCGAGCGGTTCCCGTGCAAGGTCTGGGGCGACACGAGCGAGCAGCTCGAGTACTCGGTCGACGACGAGGACGGCGACCCGATCGCGTTCGAGAGCGGCACGATCACGATCTACGACTCGCACAACTCGAAGCTGGTCGACGCCGAGGCGATGGACCTGGTCGAAGACGAGATCGCGGGAGACACGCTAGGCTGGACTCCAACATTCGCGTGGACGCAGCCGAGCAAGACCGCCACGTACTACGTGTGGATCGAAGCCGAGATCGCGGGCGCTCTGCCCGGCACCGGCACCGTGCGCCGCGGTCCGTTCCCGTGGCAGGTGCTGCCGTTCGGCACGGCTCCGTGAGCCATGCACACAAAGCCGAAGATTCACGAGCACCTGAGCGGCGCGCACATCCGCGAGCGCTTGCAGGGCGTACACGCATCGACGCCAGCGACCATCCTCGGCGACTTGCTGCACACGTGGCTCGTCGCCAAGACGGCGGATGATTTTACGTACGGCGCGGGCAACGCGATCGCGACGTGGAAGAACCGCGAGATCGGCGCGGGCGATCCCGCGCAGCCAACGGCGCTGCTGCGGCCCGCATACGATGCGGACGTGTTCAATGGTCAGCCTGGAGTCGTCGGCGATGGCACACAATGGATGGAGTGCGCGCTCGACACGCCGATTGCATCGGGCTCGCGGCCGTACATGTGGATCGTGTGCCGCTGGCACGGCGTGCCGAGCACCACGGCCGTTCGGCGCGCGTTCTCGATCAACGGCGACGACGCCAGCTTTTCCAGCTGCGTTTACACAACCCTCGCCGCCAACTTCGACATCCGCTCGTTTGGCATCAGCGATCATAGTGTCCCGGGATCTTCGGAGACGATCGAAACGATCCCGTTCGACACAGACCCGCACCTGTTCGAGTACGGGCTACTCGACACGATCACGGATAAGGCGGTCGTCGATGGAGTCGGATTCGACGGCGACCTGACCGGCACGCTTACCGACGATCTCGACGTCGCTTATGTGCTGCGCGCGCAGCTAGCCAGCGCCGTATTTGCGGACTGCAGCGTTGCCGAAGTCGTTGTCGCGTCATCGATCCCAACCGCCGCGCAGCTGACAGCCATGCGCAGCTACTTCACGGGCAGGCAGCTCGGTCTGACGATCGTGTGACCTCATGGGCCCTGCCGAGCTACGGCGCGCAGCGGCCGACGCGCTAATCGAGTCTGCACGCGTGGTCGCTGCACAACTCGGCGTACCGCTTGCCGACTTCCTCGGCTCGACAGCGTGCGCGCAGCTCAAGCACGAGGTCATGCTCGCGATCCGGCGCGCGCTCGATAGCTGGGAAGACGAGACGCCGACCATCAGCGCGTCCGCACAGCACGAGCTCGAGGCGTACCGCGCGGCCGAGCTGCTGCTGCACCCGAGCAGGCGACCGACGGCTCCGCCACCGCGCGGGCCTACCGGAACCGTGCCGAGTATGGTCCCGCCGCCGAGCGACCCACCGCCGCAGTGGCCGCCGAACAAGCGCAGGCGGTGATCAGCGGCTCGCGATGCGCCAAGGCGTCGGCGGGATCCACCACGCCGCGCTCTGGTCGATGCGGGCAGCGTTCCGCTCCTCGCACTCGAGCCAATGCCGGTGCAGCTCGTTCGCCTGGTCCATTGCGCGCTCGACCGTCCACGGGCCGCTATAACTCGGGCGGGCGTGCAGGCTGATCCAATGCGTCGCATCGCCAAGCGCGTACGACCCGACAGCGACCACCGCAAGCAGTAACCAGTTCCACCCCGACATACTCGGCCCCCTTCGCCCGCTGCCCTCACGGGGTGGCGGGCTTTTCGCTTTCCGTCGGCTTCAACCGTTCGAGCAGTCGCCGAGCGAACGCGTTCTCGCGAGCTCCCCCGGCGAAGTACGCGGCGCAGTGTGTAGCGACGAGTAGCGCGGCGGCTGCTGCAATGGTGATCCAGTCCATCCCCGCCACCCTACCGCCCTTCCTTCGCGCCGGCCGTGCGCTCGCGTGCGCGCCTTACACGCCTATCCTCATGATATGCCTGGACGACCGCCCCAAAGAAGAAGCCATACACGAAGAAGATGAAACACATCGCGATATCTTGCGCGTCCATCCCGCCAACCCTACCGCCCTTCCGCCGGGTCGTCACCGCGCCACATGAGCACGCACGCGAGCGCGAGCAGCACGAGCGGCCAGCCTACGTCACCGCGGGCGGCGCCCCAGAACGCGCAGACCGTGGGCGCGAGCCAGAGCGCGGTGTCGCGGGTCATGGTGAGCACGGCTCCCAGCCACGTTGACCAAGGTCTAGGCAGCGCGGCGGCTCATCGACGATCGGCACCTGCACCCACTCGCCGGGCGCGAGCTGCAGCGTGTACGCGCCGTCAATGCTCCACGGGTAGCCGTCGAGCGGAGGCGCGTCCTCGTCGGGAACGATCTGAGGCGTGACCACGACGTCGATGCTCCACGGGTAGCCGCTCGGGGCCATCCGCCACACATCCGAGCAGCTGCACACCTCTTCGCCGCGGGCGTCCACGACGGCGAGCACGCTGGAGTCCTCGCAGGGGAGGGCGCATTCGGCGAGCCGCTCTGCGCGCACCTCTTGCCACGCCCACCGCGGCGGGAGCGGTGGGTCGCCCTGGTACGTCGCGCACGCGCGGCGCTCTGGGCACTCTGGCGTGCTGGCGATCGTCCACCCCGCGAACACGAGCGTGCCCGCGAGCACGCTGATGATGGCGTCGGCGCGGGTCATGGGGTGCACCGCGTCTCAGCTTCGTGCGCGTCGGCGCACCTGGGGCGCCGGACCACCGGGCGCTTGTGTTTTGGGTTCACCCAGCACTCGCACTCCACGTTGTCGGTGAACGCGCCCCACAGCATCCAATCGCGCCCGAACTGCGCGCAGTGCGCCTCGCAGCGGTCGATCGTTTGGCCGAGCTCGCCGCCGTGGGCAGGGGCGCCGCACGCGGTCACGAGCGCGAACACGAGCAGGATGGTGGCGCGGGTCATGGGGTGGCCCTCCCGAGCGTGTCTTGGTACCGATCGTAAACCGCCATCCTGCACGCGTACCCACCGTCGTCGACGCGCTCAGTCCCGCATGGCGTGCTGATCACCGATCTGGTCCTCCCGCACGCATCCCAATCGCGCGCGCAGCTCCAGCCGAGCATGTCCGACCACTCAGCCTCGCACCAGTTGTAGCAGCTGCCGTCGATCCGCACGCCATCCGGGAACGCGCCAAGCCCGAAGCTGTAGCTGTAGACCATCTCGGAGCAGCGTTCCGTTTCCCGCACTACGCGCTGACGTGTCGGGCCATCGGCGTCGTCCCACCAGTGCGGGCGGGCTCGGTTGCGGTATGCGTCGCGCTCCGCTTCGGACATCGGCTCGCGGATCACCGGATAGCCCAGGTCTTCGATCGTGCCGCCATCGGAAAGAATGTTGTACGCGCGCAGCACGGCAGCGTTGTGTCGGTCGCGCTCGACGGCGGAGACCACAACGATCACCAAGCCCACGCACGCGAGCGCCGCTATCGGCAGCCACCACTGGTCGCGCGTCACTTGCAATCCTCCGACATCCCATCGGCAGACGCGCACCATCGCACGCCCCAACCGGCGCACTGGCACTGCTTCGCCTCGGCGTCCCATCGGCACGATCCGCCCTTGCCTTCGAACCTCGAGCAGCGCGGGGCTTCGGCATCGACGCGCGTTCCGTCTTCGGCGTATATGCCGTCATCGGTCTGCGGGAGCTCGATCCACAGCTCGGTACCGGCGTCGAAGGAGTTGTGGCGGTAGATGTTGTGCTGAAGCACCACGCCACGGGGCTCGTCGGGCGTGACGTCATCGGCGCAGTTGTAGCCTTTGACGCACGTATCCGTGAACGAGAACGCGACATCTTCCGCGTCCGATGTGAGATCGAACGTCACCACTTCGCCCGGCTCGTCATCGGCAGGGACCGTGATCGTCATGTCCGGGTCATCCGGCGGCGCGTTCCACCGAGCCTCCAGATGCTCGTCGCGCGGCTCGGCGGGCTGCTGCGGTTTCGGACTGCGGTCGAGAAACGGAACCCAGTCGCGCCACGCGTCGCAGTCCATCTCGACGCTCTCGCCGGCCCGTGCCTGCCGGCCCTTGTCGAGCCAACACGATGTCTCGCGCGTGAACATGAACGCGAGCGGCCACGCGACGAGCTGCACGGCGAGAGCGGCGAGCGTGATGCACTGCGGAAGATTGAGGCGCGGCACTAGCTGACCTCCGAGTCGGGTTTGACCAGCGCCAGCTTACGCGCCTTCGCCGGCTTGGATGCCACCGCCCCGCTGCCGTGCTCGCGAACCCACTCGTCGACGTCGTCCGCCATCGACGTGAGCAAGACGGCGTAGGCACGCGCGCGGGCAGGGGCCAGGTGAATGTATCGGTGCGATGTCTCTAGCTGGACCCTGGTGCCGTTGGGCGAGTCCGTGATGCAACCGATCGACACGGTGACAGCGTCGCCCTTCCAGCTCGACTCGTGAAACACGGGGCTGCGCTTGCGCCACCGCTGCGCGCCGATGGCGAACCCGGTGATGCCGGCGAGCAGCGCCGCGAGAAAGCATTCGAGAACGCTCATGCTCGTGGTCCCCTTCTATGCGCCAAGGCGCGCCGCGAGCAGCTCGAGCTCGCGCGCGACCTGGCTGATCAACTTCCCGATCCGGCTGAGCTGGCCGAGCGTGCGGCGCGCATCGAGCGGTGCGAGCGCCAGCCTGCGGATGTACTCGCTCACGCTCAGCCCTTCACGCGCAGCGAGCCGCTCGATCTCTGACCAGTCCTCGTCACTGACTCGTATGGAGCGCGGGCGCTGTGGTCCGGTCATCTCATCGCGTCCAGAACTACGACGGGCAAAGAGTCGCGCAGGTCACGGTCGACCTCCTCCCGGCAGCGTATGTACGATCGGCCGGCCGTTGTCAATACGGCCGGGTCAGGGCTCGAGCTCGACGTGCCAGTACAGCCACGAGCGCCACGACTCGTGCGGCTCGCGCAGCAGGTCCGCGCGCAGCGCCGCGATCGGAAGCGACTTCGGCCGCACGGGCACCGAGCGCAGGACCATCCCGGCCTCCGCCGGCGTGCGGTCGCGCTTGCGCTCGTTGCACGGGTAGCAGCTGGCGACGACGTTCTCGAACGTGGTCCGGCCGCCCTGCGACCGCGGCACCACGTGGTCGAAGTTGAGCTCCTGCATCCGCTTGCGCGCGCCGCAGTACTGACAGCGGAACCCGTCGCGAGTGAGCACGTTCACCCGCGAGAACTTGACCGCGCGCTTGCGCCCCACGTTCGACAGCAGCCGGACCACCGACGGCACGCGCACGATGTAGACGCTCGGGTCCGAGTCGTCGACGCCCAGCTCGAACCACGCGATCATCTGCTTGCTGACGTCCAGCGTCTTGGCGACGTCGCGCGACACCGCGCGCACGGCGTCGTCGTAGAGCTCGACGACCTCGGCGCGCCCCGCGCTCAGGAGCTGCGCCGCGCGCTGCCAGCGCACGACACGGTGCGGCGCATAGGCTGAGTCGAGCACGAGCGTTTGAGTTGCGGCGGTCATGGCGCGGTCTCTCCGAACAGGCTGCCTCGTGTCGGTGCTGCGCGAAGGAGTCGAACCTTCAACCTTCTGATCCTGAATCAGACGCCTCTGCCAATTGGGCCAGCGCAGCGCGGTGCTGACGGGGGGATTCGAACCCAACCATTCGCTCCGTTTTGAGCGGAGCAGCTTTGCCGATTAGCCTACGTCAGCTTGGTTGCGGCCCCAGGAGTCGCGCCTGGTTGGTTCGGGTTATGAGCCCAGACCGGCATCTCCGCCGCGCCGCGTCGAGAACATAGCAAGCACATCGGTGCGCGCCCAGGGGATCGAACCCTGCTGCTTCGGTTTGTAGGACCGACGCCGTCACCAGACGACAAGACGCGCGCGGTGCCGCCGGACGGACTCGAACCGTCGCGCGCTCGCGTATGAAACGAGCCCGTGCCCTGCACTCGGCGGCGTGGCGTCTCCGGCAGGATTCGAACCTGCGTTGCGCTTGCGCGCCCGCGTTCGTAGCGCGGTGCCCTTCCTCTGGACGACGGAGACATGGCGACCGCGGCTGGACTCGAACCAGCACCGACCAGCTTCGGAGACTGGCGCCCATCCTTCGGGCCTCGCGGTCTTGGCGCTCTCGGTCGGACTCGAACCGACACGCTCCGGGATAGAAGCCCGGCGCTCGTTCCTCTCGAGCTGCGAGAGCATGGAGGCGCGATCCGGAGTTGAACCGGACTCACGGCGTTTGCAGCGCCGCGCCTTCGCCGGAAGGATCGCGCCGGCGGTGCGAGCAGCGGGAATCGAACCCGCGTCTACTGGGTGGAAGCCAGTCGTCCTACCGTTGAACGATGCCCGCGTGCAGAGCCGACGACGCGAATCGAACGCGTTCCTCCCAGGTACAAGCTGGGCGCTCGACCATCGAGCCGCGTCGGCAGTAGAGCTCTCGCGCGGAATCGAACCGCGGTCTCGGTCGTACCAGGACCGAGCACTGCCACTGTGCTACGAGAGCGACGGAGCCGGCGGCGGGAGTCGAACCCGCTGTGTCCGCGTTACGAGTGCGGCGCCCGTCCTCACGAGCATCGCCGGCATGGTGGAAACGGCGGGAGTCGAACCCGCATTTCTGGTTTGCAAGACCAGCACACGCCCGTTGTGTTACGTCCCCATGGTGACGCTGATCGGAATCGAACCGATAGATCTCCTGCTCGTCGGGCAGGCGCTCAACCACTGAGCTGCAGCGTCGTAGACCGCGGCAGAATCGAACTGCCCCGCGCAGGGTATAAGCCTGCAGCTCTCACCACTGAGCTAGCGGTCCGCGGTGCGCGAGGAGAGAATCGAACTCTCGTCTCCGGCATATCAGGCCGGCGCCCTGACCATTGGACGACACGCGCGCAGCGCTCTCGGCGGGACTCGAACCCGCAGCCTCGCGTTTAGGAAACGCCTGCACGTCCAATCGTGCTGCGAGAGCTTGGGCTGACCGGCGGGAATCGAACCCAGCTCGCACCGCGTCCACAACGCGGCCGCCATCCATTGGCGTTCGATCAGCATGGTCGAGGTGGAGAGAATCGAACTCCCGAGCTCGCGTACCCAAAACGCGCGTCTTGCCACTAGACTACACCTCGGTCGGCGGAGAGCAGAGGAGTCGGACCTCAAGCCTTGCGGCTCCATCGGTTTAGCAAACCGCGGCGATCCCGGATCGCGTTGCTCTCCATCGGCGGAAGGCGGAGGAGTCGAACCCCTAACGCTTGCGCGCTCGCCGGTTTTCGAAACCGGTGCAGCACCGCTGCTGCTTCACCTTCCGTGGCGTCCCGTGCCGGAGTTGAACCGGCGTCGCGAAGTTGAGGGCCTCGCATCCTTGCCACCTAGACGAACGGGACATCGGCGCAGCCAACGAGGATCGAACTCGTCTCACTCGATCGACAATCGAGCCGCATCACCAGATGCGCATGGCTGCATGGTCCGGGCGGAAGGACTCGAACCTTCGCCGGCGGAGTCAGAGTCCGCCTGCCATCCTATGGACGCCCGAGTGAAACGTGGCTGCGGCGGATCGACTCGAACGATCTCGCGTGGCGTTCAAAGCGCCAGCGCCATCCCTGTGGTCGCCGCAATGCTGGTGCACCCGCTGGGAATCGAACCCAGCTCTGCCGCTTGAAGGGCGGCCGTCTTGAACCGCTGGACGACGGGTGCTCTGGTGCGCGCGGCGGGAATCGAACCCGCGAGATCCACGCTGGCAAGGTGGCGCCATACCACTAGGCGACGCGCGCGTGAGGGTAACGAAACTTGTGACGAGGATAAGAAAGCTTGTGCCGCCCCTTCGAATCGAACGAAGTCCTCCCGGGCTTCAACCGGGCGCGCTGACCACATACGCGAGAGCGGCGCAGGCCGTCGAGGAGTTGAACCTCGCCGCACGGCTTTGGAGACCGCAGCTGCGCCCGGCGCACGACCCATGGCCCCAAGGGAGGGACTCGAACCCCCGCACACCAAATTAACAGTTTGGCCGTCTGACCGTCGCGACGTGCCTTGGGATGGTGGGCGCACACGAACACGAGCAAGCCCGCGCCCGCATGCGCCCATAAACGAAACAGCCTATTCGGTTTTCACAGAGCGTCGGTGCTGCGCCTGGGAATCGAACCCAGCGGGTGCCCGAGTAAGAATCGGGTGGGTCACCATTGACCCGTGCGCAGCGCGTGCATGCGGTGGGAGCGGGCGGAATCGAACCGCCGGAGGTCCAGGTAAAAGCTGGGTGCTCTGCCATCGAGCGCCGCTCCCGTGCTTGGGATGCGGCTAACGTTTCTCCTCTCGCATTGGGTCCTCGGTGGAGCTGCAGGGAATCGAACCCCGTCTGCACAACGTGCGGCGCGTTTACAGCGCGCTCTCAGGCCATCTGAGCTCAGCTCCAGAAACGACTGAGGGCGCCGCCGGTTTTTCCGGGGCGCCCTCGTTTCGCGTGATCGCGATGCAACGAATGACGCCCCCTAGCCGGTACCCTCCTGGTGGCGGTTGGCTTTGGGGCACGTATCGACCGCCGACGCAGATGTGGCGGCGCGATACGAGCTAAACAGCCCGCTCGCTCGCCACATTGAAATCGGCAGTGCTCTGGTCACGATGGCTAGCACTATGAGGGCGGCGCGGATCGACGTCAAGTCGGCTGCCGCTGGTGCGCGCGCGCCTTCTCGATCGCTGCCCGGCTCACGCGCTCGTACAGCTCGAGGTCGGCCGCGCCGAGCTCGGTGACGCGCCGGCCCCACCAGCCCGGGAACTTCCGCAGCAGGCCGTCGTTGTAGCCCCGCCGCCAGATGACCGGCCACGCGTTCGGCACGACTCCGCGCACGCCGAGCTTGCGCGCGACGGCCGCCATGTCGCGCCAGCGCGCGGCGTCGAGCGAGCCCTCGGACAGGCTGCCGGTGATCCCGCAGAGGTAGCCGAGCGCGAGCAGCTCACTGCGCTCGGCATCGCAGAGCGCGCAGGTCGCGACCCCGATGCCGAAGGCGTCGTGACGTTCGCAGGAGAAGAATGCGGCGGTTCGGTTCATGTCTGTTTCCATGTTCTTATGACGCGCGGGCGTGCCTGTTTCTGACAGAGAATCAGCGGCCGATACGCAACTCGCGCAACCGTGCTTGCGCCAGAGCATCACCGCGACCAGCGCCGTCCACACGACTCCCCGGGCCACGGTCAGGAGACGCGCTCGCGCCCTGTAGGTGTCGGCTGTATCGCCCGAGGGGGCGGCGTACACCCTGCCGTTGATCCCGCGCGCGAGCTCGAACAGGACCACCGACATGATTCCCACGAATGCCCACGCCTCCATCATCGCGCCCGCTCGTGCTGCCGCGTGAAGTCGACAACGGCCGGCCCAGGCTCCGGCGCCTTCTCGAGTTGCTTCGCATCGGTCACGGGCGCGCCGCAGCGCCGGCAGGTGCTGTCCGCGGCCGAGTCGAGCGTGGCCGAGTAGTAGTGGATCAGCTCGTCGCCGTGCAGGCCGTGCGGAGCCGAGGCCGGGTCGTGCTGCCCGAGCAGACAGCGCGCGTTCCATGGCGCGTCGGCACTCCACCAGACGCCCAGCGATAGCGCGCCGATGATGATCGCCGCTCCTCCTCGGTACCCGACCCGATTCCGCGTTCCTTTGCTGCGCCCTTCGGTGATCACCATGTTCATGACGTTGTCCCTCTCTGCCCGCCGACGTGGCGGGGTAGCTGTTACTGCCGCCTGGCAGCGATGACCTGCTCGGCGAGCTCGACCACGCACGCGCGCACGTAGGCCGCGGTCCGGTACTCGCCGCCCATGGTCCGGCCGAACCTGGCCAGGGCCTCACGCAGGCGCGCTTGCATCGCTGGCTGGTAGTCGCACGCGTGCGCGCAGTCGAACCCGATCCACCACGCTCCGGCGAACCGGCGCGGGTCGGACATCATGCGCTGGTCCGCCGACGTCGGTCCGGTCCAGGTGATGCCGCCGTGGGCCTCCGCCTGGTCTGCGGCGAGGTCGGTGCCGTGCCATGGGTGGCCGGGCTCGGCGCCCGCGTAGCCGTTCCAGGCGCCGGAGAGCGGGCTTCGGAACATCAGGCACGGCACGCCCTGGTGGATGAACTCCACGCGGTCGGGTTCGTGCTGCCAGGGGCCTTCGCCCCAGCTCGTCTTATCGATGCCCTCGATGTGCGGCAGGACCGGCACGGGCAGGGCAGGCGGGCGCGCGAGGGACTTCCGATCGTTGTCATCCATCGGACTGCCTCACGGTCGCGAGCACACACTGCCCGATCCACTCGGCCAGCGTCGCAGCGTCCGCATCAGCGAGCGCCCGAGCACTGTCGGCGAGCTCGCGGTCGAGCATAACCTCGACGCGAACACGATCACCAGGCGGCCGCCCCCTCCCGCGGTCGCTGCTCCGCAGCGCAGAGCGCACGGCGCCGTCGCTGACCCGGAGCTTGACCGCGAGCTGCGCGGGGGTGAGCTTGGGCCAGCGACGGCGCGCTGCGCGGATGCGGTCGGCTTGGGAGGGCTTGCGGGCGCGGGCGCTGGGGGTCTGGCGCGTCACCACAGCGCCACCGCGATCAAGCCGACGTCGTCAGCGTCGAGCCTGAGCTTGCGGCGCGCGAGCGCCGTCTCGATCTCCGCAAGCTCGTCATCTCCCCAGCCGCAGCGCGAGCCGTCGTCCTCGTCGGTCGGTCGGTCGGCGTACTTGCTGAGGTACTCGCCGGCATCGGCTTGGCGGGCCCATTCGATCGCGTCGGTCAGCGTGGCGTTCTTGCGTAGGTCCATGCCCGTCTCCCACTCTCGCGCCCTATCGCGCCTGTCGCTGCCGGCTCTCACCCGACACCGAGCGGCGGCCGGCCCGTAGGCCGGCGGGGGCGTTATTTCAGTGCGGCGCGCTCTTCCTCGAGGTCGGGAAGGCGCACGCCGTCGACCAGATACAGGATGTAGAGTCGGTTCCCGAGGACGACGTATGCGTGCTCGCCGCAGACCTCGGCGATGGATTCGTTGGTCTTGATCAGCCCGAGGATGCGCTTGACCTCGCGGTCGCTCACATCTTCGTCGCGGACTTCGTAGCCGCGGTTCCTGCTGCCTTCGACGCGGTGAGCCGAGTTGTATCGGTGCTTGCCCGCGCATCCGCAGCAGCACTTGCCGTCCTTGCCGGAGTACACGCTGCGTACGACTTCGGTGGTCACTTCGGAAACGCTGTTCAGGGTTCTCATGGGGGGGGTCCTTTCGCTGGGTGCTACTCGTCCGCATCAAACCAAGCGCTCAACATGCGCAACTGTTCGGTCGCTCCCTATGACCCGGTTCCGTAACTTCACCGGATGCTATCCGCCCGTGTCGATCGCGACGCTGTCACCGTCGCTGTGGTTCCGGGCTTTGGCGACTGAGCGCTTGGTTTGATGCGGCCGTCTCGCTCTCCCTGCCGGCGCGTTTCCATCGCGTCGACAATGGACACGTTGCTCGAACCACCCCGGACGAGTCAACCGATTATCGACCTATTTCGAACGGGGCCCGGTCGATTCCAGAAAAGCTAGTGGTTCCGCTGGGCTGTATTGCAGGTACTTCTCCGCCCGGCCCATGCAGCGCACGAGCTCGGCGCCGCAGCTCTGGCAGTTGGCGACGTACATCGGCCGGCCGTCGCCGAGGTAGTCCTCGAGGCGCCGCGCGCGGACCGCGCCCGTGGTGCTCGTCGGCGCGCCGCAGCTCCGGCACTGGTGTTCGGTCGCGGCGGTCATGGCTTCAACCCGAACCCCTTGCGTACTGCGTTCACGATGACCTGCTCGACCGTGTGCCCGGTCGTGCGAGCGTTGGCCTGCACGCGCTCGTCGACCTCGAGCGGCAGCCGGATGGACCGGCGCACGGTGGGCAGCCGTGGCCGGCCGAGCTTCGGGTTGCGCTTCAGAGCGGCGTGCACGTTCTGGCGTGGCACGTCGAGCTTCGCGGAGATCTCCGGCGGCGTGAGCCCCTTCGCGGAGAGCTCGCGCGCGCGCTGCGCGTCTGGCTTTCGTGGTCGTCCCATCACTCGTCGTCCGGTCTGTCGAGCCCCAGGCTGCGAACCTCATCCCACGGTTTCGTAGGCTCGGCCTCGCGAGCACGCGCGTCGGCAGCGTCGATCACTTCCTCGAGTTCTTCGAGCGCCTGCGCGTGGAAGTCCGACCACTCGTCGGGCAGCTCGCGCAGCCCGCCGACGCGCGCGGCCTCGGCCTCGGCGGTGCCGAGCCACTCGTCGAGCCCTTCACCGACCAGCTCGAACTCCGCGACCACCTGCTCAGCCGAGCGCCGGTCGCCGAGCACCGCGTTCCAGTAGCCTTCGTAACTCCACGCGCTCGGCGTGGTAGTCTCATCGCTGGACATGAGGAACCTTCCTTCCCGTGTTCGTGGGCGGGGCCGCGCAAACGGCCCCGCCCGATTGCTTTCTACCACAGCTCAGTCGAAGGCCACGCACTCCCCGCGCATGTCGTTGTCGCGCTTGAGGCACACGCAGCCCCTGCCGCACATGCGCGAGTTGTAGCAGTCCCCCGTGAAGCAGTAGGCGCAGCGCGCCTTCGTGGGCCGCGCGAGCTCGCTGCCGGCCGAGAGGCCGAGGCCGAGGGTCAGGATTACGATCAGGCGTTTCATTGCTGGTCTCCTTCATGGTTTCGATTGCCGGCCGATAGCCGCGATCTTGAATGCGACCTCCGCCATGCGGCGCACCGACATGGTGAGGTAGTTGGCCTTGTTCTTTTCGCTGAGCGCGTCGTAGACCTGCACGATCGCGCTCGCGCTGAAGCGGTCGACCATCACGCCGTCGATGCGCGCCGCGCCGTGCTCGAGGACCCAGCGCAGCCGGTCGATCTTCGGCGTCGACCGCGGGAGCTTCGGCATGTGCCGGATGGCGTCGGCCAGGTCGTCGCGATGCACTTTGTCTTCGTCGTGTCGCATCATGCACCTCGCCCCTTGAGCCGGCCGACGACCTCGCTGCGCTTGGCGTGCAGCTCCCGCAGCTCGTCGGTGACGCAGTCAAGCTCGTCGTCGATGGCAACCTTCTCGGCCTCGAGACCAGCCTTCTGCTGCGCCTTCGCTTCGATCTCGGCTTCGATGGGAGCGAGCAGGTCACGCCCCATCTGCAGCCACTCGTCTACGTCGGCCAGGATCCTCTTGAGCTTGAGCTCGGCGGGCTGCTGCGCCGGCGGTGGCGGCACGGCCTTCAGCGTTGGCTGCTGCGCAGGAGGTGGCGGCTGCACCACCGGCGGCGGCAGCGCCTCCGACGCGGGCCCGTAGCCGCGCTTGTACGTGAGCGGGCGCAGGTCGGCGTACCTGACCTTGCGTTCTTCCTCGGCCCCGTCGAGAAACCGAATCTGCGCCGCCGCGCGCAGCTTCTCGATCAGCTTGGCCTTGCGCTTACGCGACGTCGTCCCGAACGGAACGGTCACCTCGACCTCGTCAACTCCCTCGAACCTCTGGTGTGCGTGCGTAGCCATTGAAACCCTCCTCATCCGAACACGAGCTCTCCGAACACCGCGAGCTGCACCAGCACGTCGCCGGTCGTCGCGTCCTGCGTGCACTCGCCGAGCAGGTCCCCGAAGTGACGCGGGTGTTTCTCGGCCATGATCTTCAGACCGGCGGCGATGGTCTCGCGGTTGAGCGGCTTGACCTCCATGTCCTCGCCGCTGCCCTCGGTCACCGCGAGCTGCACGCTGCCGCCCTCCTTCAGCGCGATCTCGTGCACGTACTCGTACTGCACGAACGCCGTGTAGCGCGCGACCCGCGCCCAGTAGGTGATGCCGCCCTCGAACGCAGAGCAGAGCGCGTCGTCGATGTCCTGATCCGGAACTTCGATCTCGATCTTCATCGTCTCCTCCATCTCGATTTTCATCGTCTCCTCCGTCGGTTCAGTAGTCGCCGCCGCTCTCCGCGCGCCGCGTCATGCGGTCCTCGCGCTCGTAGCGGGCGCAGTTGTCCAGGTACTCGACAGCGGCGCGCTGCTCGTCCGAGAGGCGCGACTCGTCGATCTCGAGCACCTTGCCTGCGCCGTCGCAGGCTTCGCACTGCTCGTCGTAGCGGCCGGCGAGGTACTCCTCCTGCCACTCGGGATCCTCGTCGGCCCACTCGCTCGAGGTGAACGCGCCGAGCCGGCGCGAGTGCTTGCCGTCGCCGCCGCAGTGAGAGCAGATCTCCCAGGTCGCGGGCAGGCGCGTCTCGTGCTCGAGGCCGTCGTCGTCTTCCCAGATCACCGTCTTCGTCGTCATGATTCCCTCTTCGCGTTGTGCGAGCGCTTTCCGCACACGATCAGCCTGTCGGTGATGCGGAAGGGCCCGCGCCCCTGCTTGCGCAGGAGAGCCTCGGCGCGGTCCGCGTGATCGACGGTCTTGCATCGGAGCGCGATGCCGCCTCCGCGCACGTCGACCTTGCCGGCGTTGGTGATGCGGGCAAGCTCGCCCAGCTCTGCGGTGTTGAGCGTCGTGGTCTCCATGCTCATGCTCCAACCGTGAAGGGGCCGCGCGGGCCGATGGCGACCGCGCCGGGGTAGTATCGCGTGAGCAGCGCCCAGAGCGCGCGGCGCTCGCGCGCCGGAATCTCGTTCGCCTTCGCGTCGCCATCCCAGCGGCGGCCAGGGATCGCGCGCCAGGTCGGCGTGGCTTCCTCGAGATAGCGCGCGTGCACCCGCAGGCGGTCCCCGTCTTCCTCGATGCGCACGTCGACCGCGTTCTTCTCGATGCGCGCGGCGAGCTTCTCGAACCCGAGCTCGCGCAGGCGCGCGCATGCGGTGGCGACTTCGATGCCGCGCTGCTTGAGCGCGACCATGAACACCAGCTGGTTGGCTTCCTCGCGCGCGCCCTCCGCGCACTCCATGTTGAAGCCGAGCTTGCGCCGGCACTCGGGGCCGATGCCCAGCTCGACGCTCTTGGCGTCCAGGAGCGGGCGGCCGCATGCAGCGCAGTGGCTCGCCAGCATCTCGGTCGCGGGTGCGTCTTCGTAGCTCATGACACCCTCGAGGCGCGCATCTGCGCGAGCAGCTCGACCATCGCGCGCGCCTCGTCGGCGTTCACCGCGAGCTTCATCCGGTAGACATCCCCGAAGGCGTGCGTAACTTCGGCGCCCATCGTGCTCCAGGTCTCGGCGCCGAGCGCTGCGTTCAGCTCGCCCGAGAGCGCCTTCGTGATCTCGGCTTGGCCGGCGGCGGCGATGCGTCGCGCGGTGCTCGCCTTCGCGTCGTTGACGCGCTCCATCATGCGCTCGGCGGTCTTCGCGACATCGAAGCCAGCCTTGGGCTCGGGGAAGGTCGTTCCCTTGCCGTAGCCGATGCTCATCGTCATGCGGCCGTTGTATCGGGTCACCCCGATCCCGCAGTCGCCGCGCGACTGAAGGCGGATGGCCATCCATACGTGCTCGCCGTCGACCTTGGAGATGGTCTCGAAGCTCTGGACGGTCTCGAAGCTCAGCAGCCTGCCCGTGCCCGTCTCGACCTCGTGGCCATCGGCCCGGAGCTTCGCGATCAGCGCGGAGCAGAGGTCCTTGGCGCGCGCGGTGGCTTCCGTGATGACCTTCGCGTTCTGCTCGGCGGCGGCGCGGTTCATGACACCCCCGCCATCGCGCGACCGAAGGCCTTGATGGCCTTGGCCTGCTTCATCTCCGCCCAGCGCGCCATCATCTTGAGGCAGCGCGTGCACTCGACCTTGCTCGCGTCATCCGTGCTGTGCGTGCCGCGGCGATTGCCGCATGCGGGCCGGCCGCCCATCCTGCTCAAGCTGTAGTGCAATCGGTACATTCGCCATCTCCCTGCCGCGCGTTCCATCGCGTCGACAATGAGAACGCTATCGTCCTCGCGCGGGTCGAGTCAACGGATTCGCGAAAGACAAAGCGATGACGCGGATACTCGCGAAACCACTAGGTTTGCCGTCGATCCCGCGCGGATTCCCGCGGAAAACCGCAGGGCGTCCCGGTCCTGCAGGTCCGGGAACTTGAGCCCCGACGCGCGCGCGGTGCATCTAGGCAGCGCGCGTCGGGTCGAGTCGTCCGCTAGCGACGCAGCGCGCGCGCGCGGATGTGCGCGAAGGTCTCGGTGCGGATGAACGCGCCATCGCTCCACACGGGTTGCAGCTCCGATGCTGCCTCCTGCTCGGGCGTCGCTTGGTTCACGAGCTTCATGCCGTGCTCGTCGCGCAGCACTGCGAGCCGACCTTTGGCAGAGTTCTTCGTGCCGTCGTCGGTCTTCGGCGCCTTGAATATGTCGACGCCCTTGCCATCGATCTGCGCCCATGTGCTCTTGAGCGCGAACCCGAACGTGTCGCGCGTCACGTACTGATAGGTGTAGCTGCCGACGCCGAACACCATGTTCGCGCTCGCGAAGCCCTTCGCCGCGAGCCTGTCCGTGATCTCACGCGCGCGGTCGTAGTTGATGGAGTCGCCGTAGATGCAGCCGACGTGCGCGTCGAGCAGCCGGTGACCGGTGCTCGTGGTCGTTCCGCCGAACAGGTTCCACAGCAACTCGATCACTCCGAGGCGCGCGGGTGAGCCTGCCGCCGCGCTCGGGTCGCCGCACACGATGTCGGCCGGGTCGCCGCTGTCGGGACGGATCACGAGCTTGCCCGCGCGCGCCATGATGCGCTCGCGCAGCAGCGGCAGGACGTTCACGAGCACGTGCCACAGGTCCCAGGTATCCGAGACCACCGACACGATGCCGGACGGGTAGAGCTCGAGCAGCCGCTCGAAGGTCTGCAGCTCACCCTCCTCGCCGCCGGCGCACATGACCGAGTGCTCCGTCGCTGCGACCGAACCGCCGAGCATGTAGTCGGCCGGCAGCGGGCCATAGTAGTTCTCGATCAGGTCGAGCGCGGGCATGGTGTCGGTGCCGGTGAACGCCAGCAGGTGACCGGCTCCGCTCAGCGCCGCGGCGTCGGGACCGACCATCCCGCGGAAGCTGAAGTCGTGGCCCTGCCACGGAACGAACTCCGCCGGGCTGCCGGTCGCGAGCGCCGCCAGGTCGAGGCGCGCGCGCATGCGGAGCGCTTGCGTTGCCGATGTGCACGGGTGCCAGAGCACGCTCGACATCAGGGTCTCGAGGTAGTTGACGACCCATGCGAAGTCGTCGTGCGTGTTCTCGATCGTGAGCATCGGCACCCGCAGCGGGACGTGCGTGCCTTCGGGCACGGCGCAGATCCTCACGGGCAGGTGGCCGAGCTCGTGCAGCGCAGCGACGTGTGCCGCGCCGATCTCGTTCGGTCCGAGGTAGCCGCTGACGCGGCGCGCGTACTTGGCGGCTGCGATGTCGCGGTCGCCCGCGAAGAACTCGCCGAACGTGTCCATGAGGTAGCGGCGCGCGAAGTACTGCAGACCGAACAGCACGACGGCGTCGACGCCTTCGATGCGCGAGCTCCGTGGTGTCCAGTTGCTGTAGACGCGCGTCGTCCCGCGCGGGTATTGCCGCCGGTGGTCCAGCTTGTAGCCGTCGATCAGTGTCATCGGATTCATGGTCAAGCTCCTTCTCTCAGTTGCGTTTGGCAGATCGGCAGAACGGTCACGCCCGGTCGGTCCGCGATGATCGAGTCCGTGCAGTAGATGTGGCCGAAGCTCGTGAGCAGCTTCTCGGTGCCCGCGCTGAACAGCCCGTGCGTCACGTAAAGGTCGAGCTCAAGCGCGTTCGGCAGGACTTCGCGCAGCCCGAGGAACGTCCCGCCGCCGTCGCAGATGTCGTCGACCACGAGCGCGCGCGACACGCCGGCCGGGATCGGCTCGCAGCCGAAGCCCGAGATCTTCCCGGTGCCGACCTCGCGCGTCTTCCACGCACGCAGCAGGCGGACGCCGAGCATGCGGGCGACCGCGCCCGCGCGCTTCTCTGCGCCGCCGTCCGGGGCGATCACTGCCTGATAGGTGGGCAGGTCGCGGTGCGTCTCGAGGATGTCAGCGGGGCTCATGACGACGCAGCGCTCGATCAGCGCCGGGGCGACGTCCGAGTGCGGGTCGAGCACGTGCACGAAGTCGAACTGCCGATCGTTGATGGCCTGGGCGACCGAGCGCAGCGTGAACAGCCGATCGCCGGTCAGCGTCAAGCGGTCCTGCCGAGCGCCGGGGACGAACGGGAGCAGCAGCGTGTGCCTGTGGCCGTGGCGGTGGCGCAGCGCGTCGATCCAGAACAGCGCAGCGAAGAACGTGTCGAGGCTCCGTGGCCGGAGCAGCACGGCGAAGATGGCGCTCTCGTCGGCGCCGTGCGCCACGCGCGGTGCGCCGTCTGGGTAGTGCTGGACCTGCAGCGCGTGCACTTCGCCGCCGGCGGTGAACTCAATCTCGCTCATGGCTGATGTTCCTTTCCGATCGCTCGGGCCTGACGTCAGTGACCGAGCGCGCTTCCATCTGCGCGGCCATCCACTCTACGTCGACGTGCGGACCGAACACGGGCTGTCCGCGATAGCGGAACGCTTCTCTGCACTCGTGCTCCTCGGCAGCGAGGCAAGCTTTGAACGCGGTCGCCACGACTTCGCTCGTGCTCATGTGCGGCGAGAGCATCCACTTGCGACCGTGCTGCCGCATCGGCGCGCCGTTCACGATGCACGGAGATTCGAACTGCACCTGCAGATAGAAGCGCTCGCCGTCGAGGCGCAGCGCGATGTGCCAGTCGCGGTAATGAACGCGAGACAGGATCGCGGATAGACGCTGCTCGGTGTTCATGCGGTGCGGTCCTCGTTGCCCACGTAGTCGCGGAGACGATCGATGTAGGCTCTATCCTCGTCGACCCGTGACACCGCGACGCTGTTGCATCCGTGACAGAGCACGCCGCGTACACGCCCGGTGGCGTGACAGTGGTCGACTGCGCGTGCAGGTCGCTTGCGGCAGAGCCAGCACTGCCCTTCGAACTTCGCCATGAGCAACGTCGCCACTCGCGAAGGCGACGGTTCCGGCGCGGCCTGTTGTCACGACCGTAGTCGCGGGATGCCTGGTTCTGGCACGACCGACACTGAGAGTAGTACCGCCACCCGCAGGTCGGCTGCGAAGGATCGTTGTAGCGGTTGAACTCGGCGACCGCCTGCACGCGCTTGCACGCCGAGCACTTGCGGTGCTTGAGCTCTGAGTAATCAATCACCCTGCTCACGGCAAGGCTTCCCCTTTCTTGACCGGCCCCGTAGGCGCTCGCCACCTCGTGGCCGCTCCGTAGAAATCCGATCCCTTGCGCGGCCTGGTGTGCCCGGCGAGCCACTTGAAAAACCGACGCGCGCACGGTCCGCAGATCAGCGTGCGCGCCGAGTGCTGGTGCCCCGTCGCTGGATGGGCGACGCCGCCGCAGCTCGCGCAGCGCTGGTCGTTCACCACAGGTCCTCGCTGAACAGGTCGCGGTCGTTGTACTTGAGCTGCTCGATCTGCCCGACGCAGAGCGCGTGCACTGCGGCCGTCGCGCGGTCGAGGAACCGGCCGGCGTCGTCGACGAAGCCCTGCGTCCCGCGGTACAGCCGCCACTTCGTCGCGCCCGATGACAGCGTGATCAGTCCGCTCACGCGCAGCACGTCGGTGTGCCGGTTCGGTCGGGGCAGGGACAGGACCTCGCCGGTCTCGTCGTCCCGGATTGCGACGCCGACGATCATGCCGCCCTCGACCACGGCTCGAGCGGCGTCGAATAGGACAGCATCAGCGGGTGACAGGGGTCACCGTCAAAGGTCGTGCCAAGCGCGAGCAGCTCGACGCCGTGCCTCCGCGCGATCGAGCGGACCTCGGCCACACGCGCCGCCTTCTCGGGAACGCGGTGCGCACCCCACGCAACGACCACGGCCTGGCCTTGCGCGGCCGCGAGCTCGAACGCGCTCTCGAGCCATTGGCCGTTGGCGGGACCGGTGCGGTCGGGTCGCGCGATCAGCATGTGCCAGTCGGTCGAGCGCAGCGAGTACAGGTTCACGACCCGGATGCCGCCGAAGCCCCAGCGCTGCGCGAACCCGATGCACTTGCGGACGGTGTGGTCGTCCGTCGACGCCTGCGCCGTGCTCGGGTTGAGCATGACGAACGTCGCCGGCGGCTTGTTCGGGCTCCAGGTCCTCCACAGCAGGTAGCGGTGGAGCTTGCAGGCGCTGAGCTCCGCGCCAGCGCCGAGCAGCGGCTCTGTGTAGAGCAGCGCGCTCATGACATCGCGTTTCCAACGCTGCCATGGAGCAGCTGATAGACGCACGACCGCCTGCGTCCATCCGTCGACCCGAGCCACTGCTGAAGCAGGGCCGCATCATCGGTGCTCCCTAGTTCTTCCTCGCGGTCCTCACGCTCACGGGCGATTTCGTTGGCGTCCTCATCGTCGTCGCCGCCGCCCATCGAGCGCGCGAGGCGCTCCGCGATCCGCCAGCACTCAAACGCCTCATGCATCAGTATGCGGTGGATCCTCCCGCTCGCATCGAGCAGGGAGTACGCCCATTCTGCGTACGTGCGCTCGACGAGCTTGGCGAGCTTCGGGCTCTTGCTAAACGCGGCAAAGCCTAGCCGCGTCTCGAACTCGCGCAAAGTTGCTACTTCCGCTCCCGTCAACAGCGCGGCAGTCTCGATGGGCACGCCAGCGCACCAGCGGGCCGCTTCGGAAAACGACATCTCGCGTATCTGCAGATACTGCTCCCGGCGCACGTGCTTTTTGATCTCATCGTTCGTGACCGTCATGGCTTGGCCTCCGTCGGCTTGTCGAGCTCGGCGATCAGCGCGTCGGCGTACTCCACCGCCTCGCGCGCGGCGAGCGCGGGCGCGACGGGGCCGCGCGTCACGAGCGAGCCGAGCGCTGCGGTCGCGATCCGTTCTCGGCGCGCGCCCTTCGCATCGCACTCCTGGCAGATGAACAGCCCGTGCACGCACGACCTGTATTCGCACTCCGAGCAGCACATCCGCGCGTGCCGAGCGCAGAGCTTCAGCGCCTGCGTGGTCCCGGCCGTCGTCTCGGTGGGTTCGTCGCTCATGATGCGATTGCCTCCGGCCGCTCGACCTGCGCGCTCGAGACCGCTGCCGCCTGGTCTGGGCACACGCTGTTGCCGACCAGGCTGATCTGCTCGGTCTTGGTCAGGCGCCTGCCGTGCGGTCCTGTCGTGATGTCGTAGTGCTCGGGGAAGTTGTGCGCGGCGAACAGCTCGTGCGGCTGCAACATTCGCATTCCGATATCGACGACCTGGTACGGCTCGCCGTGGATCATCACGAGCCCGAACCGCGCCTTGCTCGTCAGCGTGTGCAGCGGCTCGAGCAACTGCTGCGCGGAGTGCCGGCCGCTTGCGCCGTAGTACTTGATCAGGAACGCGCGCACCTCCGCGATGTGCCCGCCGCCGCGGCCGCCGCCGCTGGTGATCGTGGGCACGGGCAGCTCGACGCTGGCCGAGTGCGACGTGCCGTAGTGCTTGACCAGGAACGCCGCGGTCAGCGCGTGATGGTCTCGAGCGGTCACGGTGCCGAGTGGGCGGCCGACCTCGTGCCCGACCACGCCGCCGTAATGCTTGGTCACGATGGGGCAGACGAGGTGCTTGTCGTTCGTGGCGCACACGGTCGCGAGCGGGAGCTGCAGCGGCTGCCCGCGGAACGTGCCCGCTCCGCAGCCCTCGCGCAGGCCTGCGCCGGTCCGGTACGAGTAGTGGCCATGGCGCACGACGTACGGGGTCACCAGCGAGAACTCGCCGCGCTTGGCGCCGGTGATCGTGCGCACGGGTTCGTCGATGGAGTGCACGCGGCTGTCGCCCTGGTGCGTGACCGGGACGATGAACGGTTTCGCGTCGGGCCCGATCACGTAGCGCTGCAGCCCCTTCGCGATCCGCACGAGCGTGGCCTCTTTGTACGGCCGCCGGCGGTCGAAGATGGAAGGGCAGGGCAGCGACCAGTCGATGATCTCCGAGGCCGTACGCCACGGCTCAGGCCGGCCAGCACCGTGCGATGGCTCGGGCCAGACGATCGGCTGCCCGTCGCAGCGCGCGACCAGGAACAGCCGCCGGCGTGTCGTCGGCGCGCCGTAGTCGGCGGCGACCAGGGACCGGTACTCGACGCGGTATCCGTACCCCTCGAGCTTGCCGACCCACCAGCGGAAGCGCTCGCCGAGCCGTTCCCTGATCGGCCGGTTGTCCGGACCGAGCGGTCCCCAGTCCTCGAACTCCTCGACGTTCTCGACCACGATGACCCGCGGGCGCACAAGCTTGGCCCACCGCGTCACCGACCACGCGAGCCCGCGGATCTTCTTGTCGACCGGCTTGCCGCCCTTGGCGCGGCTGTGGTGCCTGCAGTCGGGCGAGAACCACGCGAACCCCACACGCCGGCCGCCGGTCGCCTCGCGCGGGTCGACCTGCCAGATGTCCTCGCAGAAGTGTTTGGTCTCGGGGTGGTTGGCCTTGTGCATCGCGATGGCCACCGGGTTGTGATTGATGGCGATGTCGACCGGCCGGCCGAGCGCCTGCTCGATGCCCGTCGACGCTCCGCCGCCGCCGGCAAAGAAGTCGAACGTGAGCTCGCCCGGGAAGGCGTACGCGGCGCGCAGCGATGGCGGCCGATGCGTCATCAGCTCACCCGCTCCTTCGTCAACGCCTCATCGATCGCGGCGAGCATCCGGGCCGCGAGGGCTCGGTCGATGTCGGCGCGCTCGTGTCCCTCCCGGTACATGCTCGCCAGCCCGTGCAACGGGTCGGCGTCGACCAGCTGCACCTGCGGCAGCCGGCCGACCGCATACGGGTCGATGATGAACAGCGGACCCCGCGGGCTACCGCTCGGCCACACCTCGATCCACGAGTGCTCGTGGCGCAGGCCGCCGGGCGAGCCATAGGTGCCGTCGACCGCCATCAGGGCACGGCCGATGTGCTTGCGGTGGAACAGGTAGCCAGCGACCGCGCGCGCGACCTCGTGGCAGCGAACCTCGCCGAGGCTGTCGGGGATGGCAGCGACCGCGCGCTCGGCATCGGCCAGCATCGCGAGCGTGGTCGCGTCGAACACGCGGGTGCGAGCGTAGCCCTTCACGGCGCCCCCGCGATCGATGCGGCGCAGTGGTGGAGACTGCTTAGATGGAACGAATGTGGAATCGCGGCGGTTAGCTGAATGATTCCAGACGTTGACCTTCGGCCTGTCACGCCGGAGGTCGCGGGTTCAAGTCCCGTCCATCCCGCCAAGCGTTTCGCCCAATGATTACCGACGTTTTCCAACACGGTCCATTCTCGGTGCAGGGAACTCGTTTCCACTTACTTTCCACGAATCTTCGCCGACCACTGCGTCGTGCAGGTTCCCCGGAGCGACGTGCGCATAGCGCTGCGTGGTCGCGAGCGACGAGTGTCCGAGCCACGCCTTCACCTGCATCAGGTTCAGCGGCGCCGGCGTCCAGCTCCCCATCACGAGGTGACTCGCGCAGGTGTGCCGAAGGTCGTGCAGCGTGACGTACTCGCGAACGCCAGCTCGAGCGCGCCAGCCTTCGTTCACGTAGACGTCGCCGCTGCGCTCGACCAGGCGCACGGGGCCGGGCACGCGCACGACGCGCCGCTCCTTCTGGTCTGCCCAGTGGAAGTCGTAGCCGCGCGAGTAGCAGCCGCCGTGGTCGGAAGGGAACACGAGGTCGAACGGCCGGGCGGCCACATCCCCCTTGGCCTTGCGCATTGCGGCGAGCTCTACGCGCAGCACGAGCAGCGAGCGGCGCGCGGCCTCGAGCATCGGGACCTCCCGCCGAGACGCGCGGGTCTTGACCGGTCCGGTCCGGTTCTTCCGCACCTTGAACGCTGGCTGCTGGCCGTCAAGCACGAGGTCAGCCCAGCGCAGGCCGAGGACCTCGCCGTCGCGCAGGCCCGCGTAGATGGCCACCGCGAAGAACGCCCGCAGCTTCGACGCTCGCACGCGCGCGGCCGTCTCGCCGTCGACGCGCGGCAGCGTGGCGAACAGCGCGTCGATCTCCTCGAGCGTTAGGTAGGTCCAGACGTCCTCATCCTCGATCACGTTCTCGCGCAGCTTCGGCACGGGCACGCCGTCGACAGGGTTGCTCGAGACCTTGCCGTCGATGCGCGCCTGGGCGAACACGGTCATCAGCACGCGGCGCGCGTGAGCGATCACGCCGCTGCCGATCTTGCGGCCCAGCGATCGATACTCGGTGCGCCTGTTCGCGCCGGAGCCCGAGCGCCGAGGTGACAGCGCGTCCTTCCTCGCGAGCTGCTTCATCCACTTCTCGATGTGCCTCGGCTTCACTGCGCGCAGCTGCCAGTCGATAAAGAACGCCGTCTCGATGTGCGTGCGCCACAGCGAGAACTCATCCTTCACCGAGCGGACCGCGCCGCTCTTGTCGCGCTCGCCGAGCACGCGCAGCCCGTACACGCGCACGGTGTCGGGCGCCTTGCCCGAGTCCAGCTTGATGGCGGCGCGGATGTACTTCCACGCGAGCTCCTCGCTCGGATGGATCCCGAGGTACTCGCCGGCGAGCCGAGCTATCGCGCGACCGTCCGCCAGCACCTTCACGTTGCCCGTGGCTCTACGACCCATGACCGCGCCTCCTGCGCCGTTCCAGGACGTCAGCCATGATCTCGGCCTCGGTCGGGTCCGGCTTTGCTGCGCGTACCCCTGGCCGCGCCGGCAGGTCAACTTCGTTGGGCTTCGACAGCTGGGCGAGCAGCTGCCGCTTGAGCGCACGCAGCAGAGGCAGGAGCGGCGCATACTCGCGTAACTCCGCGAGTTCCTCCGCCGTCGGCTCCTTCTGCGCGGGCTCGGTCATGGCTCAGTCGCGGCCCCCCGGTCCGAGCAGCCTCGGCATTTCTC
>Ga0105252_10000052_pt1 | contig 94308 bp, 92 predicted proteins | sample EasRivMeERMZT100_FD_89675 | JGI IMG/M metagenome (GOLD analysis project Ga0105252, IMG submission 89675) | Soil microbial communities from meander-bound floodplain in the East River, Colorado, USA - East River MetaG ERMZT100 | ecosystem: Environmental > Terrestrial > Soil > Floodplain | place... | reverse complement strand
GCAAACCATATGCTACTAATAGTGGCACGCCGATGGTAGTCATCTAGGATTTGTGTGAAGTTAGCCGACCTCTATGCTCGAGCAGGGTTGACTCTCTCGGTCGAGTTCTTTCCTCCAAAGACGGATAAAGGCGAGGAGAACCTCTTTAGCGAAATTGAAATCATCAAGAGGCTCCATCCTGGCTTTTGTTCCGTTACGTACGGGGCGGGCGGAAGCACGCGCGAAAAAACCGTCGATCTGGTGGACACGATCCATAGCGGCTGCGGTCTTGAAGTGATGTGCCATCTGACCGTGATCGGCCAATCGAAAGCCGAAGCGCGCGGAATTCTTCAAAAACTGAAAGCCAAGGGTATCGAAAATCTGCTCGCGCTCGGTGGTGATCCGCCCCAGGGGATGACCGATTGGCGGCCCCACCCGGAGGGTTTTCACTACGCCATTGAGCTAGTGCGTGAGGCGAACATGCTCGGCGGCTTTTCCATCGCCGTAGCGGGCTTTCCGGAAGTCCATCCACGGGCCGTGAGCCGGGAGTCCGATCTGCGCTTCTTGAAGGAAAAGGTCGAGGCCGGCGCGGCGGCGATCATTACCCAGCTGTTTTTCGATAACGACTATTTCTTCCGTTTTGCCGACGATTTAAATAAGTTGGGCGTCACGGTGCCGATCGTGCCGGGTATTTTACCGATTCTTTCGGCTTCGCAGGTGCGCCGCTTTACCTCGCTCTGCGGGTCGAAAATTCCCACCGCCTTGGAGCAACAGTTGGTCACAGTTGAAGCGGACGACGATGCGGCGGTTGAGTTGGGGATCGAATACGCGACCCGCCAGTGCGAGGGGCTGATTAACTACGGCGTGCGCGGGCTGCACTTTTATTCGCTCAATAAATCCTACTCCGTCCAGGCGATCTGTAAGAATCTCGCGCTTTAACTCTCCAGCCTTACGGAAAAATAGCAAAGGTTTCGCCCGTCCGATCGGGCGCCAATGTGGCATCCCAAATGGCCGACAACGAAAATCCGCTTCTCGACGACAACAACGAGCAGATCGACGTGCGGCGCCAAAAGCTCGCCAAGCTGCGCGAGACTGGCTCGGCGGTTTACCCCAACGATTTCAAACCGACCCATTCGAGCGCCGACGCGGTTCGGATCGCCACCGATATCAGCGACGAGGATTTGCATGGAACGCCCCGTGCGGTGTCTGTCGCTGGCCGGATCATGGCGATCCGGCGCATGGGCAAGGCGTCTTTTTTTCACATTCAGGACCGGCGCGGCAAGTTGCAGATTTACGCCCGCAAGGATCGTTTGGGTGACGACGGATACGCTTTGTTCCAATCCATGGACATGGGGGACATCGTCGGTGTGCGCGGCCAGCTGTTCCGCACCAAAACCAAGGAGCTGACCGTCGAAGCCCAGGAGCTACGCTTGCTGACCAAATGTCTGCGGCCCCTGCCCGAGAAGTGGCATGGTTTGGCTGACGTAGAAGCACGCTACCGGCAACGTTATGTCGACTTGATGGTCAATCCCGAAGTGCGCGAGGTGTTCGAGAAGCGCTCGCGCATCGTCAAACTGCTGCGCCGTTTTTTCGAAGACCGAGATTTCCTCGAAGTCGAGACGCCGATGATGCAGCCGATTCCCGGCGGCGCGGCGGCCAAGCCGTTCATTACGCACCACAACACACTCGACATGGATCTCTATCTCAGAGTGGCCCCCGAGCTGTTCTTGAAGCGTTTGCTGGTGGGCGGCTTCGAGCGCGTCTTCGAGCTCAACCGGAACTTCCGCAATGAAGGGATTTCGGTTCGGCATAATCCCGAGTTCACCATGGTGGAGTTTTATCAATCCTACGCGACTTTTGCGGATTTGATCGATCTCACCGAAGAATTAATCGTGAGCTTGGCACAAGAGGTCGTGGGGACGCTTCAGGTGCCCAACGGCGAGCATGTTATCGACTTAAGGCGGCCGTGGCGCCGCTTGACGATTCGCGAAGCGATTATGGCACATAGCGACGCGACGGAAGCTGACGTCGATACGGAGGCCGGACTTCAATCGTTTGCCAAGCGGAATAATTTAAAGGTGGACTTGAACGCTCCTTACGGCCATCTGTTGGTGGAGATCTTCGAAGAGGTCGCTGAAGCAAAACTGATTCAGCCAACCTTTATGACTGGTTACCCCATCGAAGTTTCGCCGCTGGCGCGGAAGAATGACCAGAATCCGGCGCTGGTCGACCGCTTCGAACTCTATATTGGCGGACGGGAGTTGGCCAACGCGTTCTCTGAACTGAACGATCCCGCCGATCAGCGCCAGCGTTTCCTGCGGCAGATGGAGGCCCGCGCCGCCGGCGACGAAGAGGCCAACCCGATCGATGACGATTATGTGAGGGCGCTCGAATACGGCATGCCGCCGGCGGCCGGTGAGGGCATCGGCATCGACCGCTTAGCGATGTTCTTGACTAACTCGGCCTCCATTCGCGACGTGATTCTTTTCCCGCTCTTGCGACCGCAGCGCTAGTGGTCTTGTCCTTTAAATGAGGTTCGTCTTGGTTTGCTGTGAAGATGCATGCACCACGAAGGACACGAAGAGCACGAAGTTCGAAGCCGTAATCATCCGAAACCTTCGTGCTCTCTTATGAAAATAGGTTTAAAGAGCCAAACAGTGTTAGTAAATTTGTAACGTTTTAATTTTCATGCGCAGTGTTGTACCGAGTGGTACATGAATTACTTCGTGGTGAACGAAACAAGCTACAAGTGATAATTTATGCACACAAAAGACTGAAGAACCTTAAATGAAATACGAACTCTTCATCGGGCTGAGATATTTGCGCGCGCGCCGGCGCGAGACCTTTATCTCGCTCATTACCGTGATCTCGCTGCTTGGTGTCATGCTCGCGGTTATGACTTTGAACGTGGTCATGTCGGTGATGAGCGGTTTTGAAGAAACCTTGCGCGACCGTTTGCTCGGCATCAACGCTCATATCGCCCTGGTGCGATCCGGCGAACCGATGCGCGAACATGAAAGGATTCTCGCGGAGGTGTTAAAGGAGCCAGGTGTCGTGGCCGCGGCACCGACCATTTACGGTCAGGTCATGATCACCTCCGGATCGCGAGTTTCAGGCGTCGTGGTTCGCGGCGTCGACCCTGACCGGGTAAACGGTGTCGTCAATATTCAAAGCTACATTAAGCAGGGCGATCTCAACGGACTCAAATCGCAACACCCGGTGCAAGTCGAAGATCGCACGGTGTTGTTACCGGGCATCATCCTGGGCGAACGGCTGGCCAATCAACTTGGAATATTTCCCGGCAGCCCGGTGCAGGTGGTTTCGCCATTGGGAAGCCCGACGGCGATCGGCGTGATTCCCAAAGTCAGGCGTTTCGTGGTCGCCGGAATTCTAAAATCTGGCATGAGCGAAATCGACTCGACGCTGGTATTCATGGGATTGGCGGAGGCGCAGAAGTTTTTTGAGCTGCCCGGAGCGGTGACCAACATCGAGATGCGGGTCGAGAATGTCAATCAATCCAGGCAGATCGCCGAGCGAATTCAACGCCGGCTCGGCTATCCGTATTTTGCCGAGGATTGGACCCGCCTTTGGCCCAATTTATTTTCCGCGCTTGAGTTGGAGAAGACCGTTTATTTTTTGGTTTTGCTGCTGATGGTATTGATCGGCGCCTTCAATATCGTCTCGACGCTGGTCATGGTGGTCATGGAGAAGAAGAAGGACATCGCCATCCTACGCGCAATGGGCGCGACCCAGAAGAGCATCCGCAAGATCTTTCTACTCAAAGGCTGTCTCATCGGCACCGTCGGTACGACGCTGGGAGTCATGCTCGGGCTGGCGGTCTGTGGATTAATCTCTCAATATGAGTTCAAGCTGCCTGACGGCGTATTTCTGATTTCGACGGTGCCGGTGCGGATCTATTTAGGCAATTTTGTTCTCGTGGCGTTCGCCTCTTTTGTCGTTAGCCTGCTCGCTAGCATTTACCCCGCGCGCCAAGCGGCCAAGCTCGATCCGGTGGAAATTCTCAGATATGAGTAGCCTGCTCTCGGTGCGCGATGTCCACAAATCCTTTGTCGAGGGGGACAACGAAATCCAGGTTTTGCGCGGCATAAGTTTCGACTTGGCCGATGGTGAGCGCTTGGCGATCATGGGCGAGTCGGGGGTCGGCAAAAGCACGCTACTGCATATTCTCGGCACACTCGATCGGCCAAGCAAGGGGACAATCCTCTATCATGGTCGCGAGCTTCCAGTCGATGACGATGCGTTGTGCGAGTTTCGCAACCAGCAAATCGGTTTTGTGTTCCAGTTTCATTATCTATTGCCGGACTTTTCGGCGCTCGAGAATGTCATGCTGCCAGCGCTTATCCAGGGCAGGGACGCAGCGGCGGCGAAAGCGGAAGCCGAAAATCTGTTGGAGTTGGTGGGGTTAAAGGAGCGCGTGGGCCACCGGCCCGGCAAGCTTTCCGGCGGCGAACAACAGCGCGTCGCCGTGGCGCGGGCGGTGATTTTGAAACCCAAGCTCCTGCTCGCCGACGAACCGACAGGGTCGCTGGATCTACGTATCGGCGAGGAAGTGCAAGATTTATTATTTCGCCTCAATGAAGAACATAAGATTGCGCTGGTCATCGCAACTCATAACCGGGAGTTCGCCGAAAAGATCGGCCGACGCGCGGAGTTGCGCCGCGGCGAGCTGTTTGGTTAACCGCTGACTTTACAAAAGTTTGTGATTTTGTTACAAATTTACTAGACGGATTCTATCTAACGGTGTTATCTTCTTAGCTGTCATGCGGCATAACCAGTCATCGTCAGCGCTGGCCAAGTTTGCTTGTCTATTGTGGGCGGTCTGGATATTCGTGAGCCTGCCCAACTACGCACAGAGTCAAGAAAAAATCAGACTCAAGGAAGTCAGGATTAGCGGCAACCTGCGGGTCGAGGATGACGGCATTCGGCTTCATCTCAAGAGCCGTGCCGGTGAAAGTTTCGATGCGCTGATGGTTGAACAGGATGTCAAGGCGATCTATCGCATGGGTTTCTTCGATGACGTTCAAGCCGAACTCTCGCCTGACGGTGTCCTAACCTACGCGGTAAAAGAAAAACCCTACGTGCGTGAAATAAAAATTCAAGGCGCGTCGCAAGTCGGTAAAGAAAAAATCGAGACCGCGCTGGGTATTGGCGCGCGCACGATATTGGACCGGACCAAAGTCGCCGAAGGGGTCGAGAAGGTCAGACGGCTCTATAACGAACAAGGCTATGTCAACGTTGCCGTCGATCATGCGGTTACGATCGACGCCAACAACCAAGCCGTGATAACCCTCGACATCATCGAAGGTGGCCGGTTATTGATCAAACGAATTATCTTTGAAGGAAACAAAGCGTTTAGTGACGGCGATTTGCGCGGTTTGATCGGCAGCAAGGAAGAATGGATATTTTCCTTCTTGACCAGCCGCGGCGTGCTCGATCGCGACATGCTTACCAATGACGTGGCGATTCTATCCAATCACTACAATGATCATGGATATGTTGAACACAAAGTCGACGATCCGGTGGTGCTGCGCGCGCGCGACGGCCTTGAAGTGGTGTTTCGAATCCGCGAGGGGCCTCAATACCGGGTGGGCAAGGTGGAAATCGGCGGTGAGTTGATTCAAGACGGCCAGCAGATGCTGAAGTCAATAAAGCTCACCACCGGGCAGATTTTTCGCGGTAGCCGGTTGCGTGAAGACATTACAACGATTTCGGACATGTACGCGAACAAGGGCTTCGCGTTCGTTCAAGTGGACCCGGTAACCAAGATCGACGCCGCCAGTAAAAACGTCGACGTCGCTTTAGTGATTGCCAAAGGCCCGCCGGTTTATTTCAATCGGGTGCTGGTCACCGGAAACTCCAAGACCCGCGATCAAGTGGTTCGCCGGGAATTGCTTGCCCATGAGCAAGAGCTGTATTCCCGTAACAAGATCAATCAGAGCCGCAATGCGTTACAGCGAACCGGGTACTTTGAAGACGTGCAAATCAACACGAAAAAGACCGATCAGTCCGACACTTTGGATTTGCAGGTGGATGTCAAAGAAGGGCCCACGGGTACCTTTCAAATCGGCGGCGGTTACAGCAGCGGCGACGGGTTCGTGTTTAACGCCAATGTTGCGGAGAAGAATTTCGCGGGAAGAGGGCAGGGGCTTAGCGGAAATTTCAGCATTGGAACCACCCGCCAAGATTTCATATTGAGCGCCAACGATCCGTATTTTTACGGCACCAAAACGGCGGTGGGTCTCGATGCTTTTAACACTCTACGGGAATATGAAGATTTCGATGAGAAAAAAATTGGCTTTGGCATCAACACCAGTTACCCGCTGAATGAGCTAAGAATGCCGTTTTTCGGGCGCGCCAAAGCCGACTCAAAGGGGTCAGATGAATTGCCCATCGACCAGCCTGCGACGATTTGGGATTACATGCGCGGCGGCGTGTCTTACTCTCTGACCAGGGATAAAATTTCCAATATTTCAGAGACTGCTTCACAGGAGATAAAAAACGAAGCCGGAACTTCGCTGGTGAGCGCCGTTACGCCGAATCTAAGCTACGACAGTCGCGATCATTTTTTCGCGCCCACTGAAGGAGTCAAGTCGTCGCTGGCGTTCAAGACCGCTGGTCTCGGTGGCGATACACAGTTCATTAAACCCGACCTTAGTGCCCGATGGTATTATCCGCTGCTCAAGGATCCGAATTGGGGCGGCGCCTATGTCCTCGGACTCGGCGGTTCGCTTGGCTGGGGTAATAACTTGCCGTTGTTCGAGCGGTATTTCATCGGCGGTATCAACTCGATTCGAGGTTTCGCTGAAAGAAGTATCTCGCCGCGAGTGCCTTCGAATTGCGATGCCAACGGCAATAATTGCACCGATACTGAGGAGTCGGGTGGCGACAAAGCGGTAGTAGTGAATGCCGAATTATTGTTTCCAATCTATGAGCAATACGGCCTTCGCGGGGTGGCATTTTTCGACGTAGGTAATGCCTTTAACTCGTTTAATTATAGTGAATTGAGACGCTCTGTCGGCTTTGGCGTGCGCTGGATGTCTCCTTTCGGACCGATTCGAGTCGAGCTCGGTTTTCCCATGAATAAACAACCTGGGGATGACACGTCCGTCATTGGATTCTCGATCGGCGCTCAACCCTAAACTCTATCCCTGTCTAAATTTCCATCGTTCTGGAGGTTCATAGTGAAATATTGGCTGGTTGTAATACTGCTGGCTGCTTCAACTTCGATCGGCACGGCCCAAGAACGGCTCAGGATTGGATTCGTCGACATTCAACGAGTTATTGCCGAATCGGCGGCCGGCAAGCGTGCCAAGGAGCGTTTCCAAGCGCAGATCAAAAAAGCCGAAGCGGATGTGATAAAAGAACGCCAAGACCTTGAGCGCATAAGAGCCGACCTCGACAAAAAGGGGCCGCTCTTGAAAGATGAAGAGCGGCGCAACCTGGAAGCGGATTTTCAAAAACGCTCGGTGACTTTGCAGCGCACCATGGGGGACTATCAACAAGATTTGCGCCAAAAAGAAAATGAAATGATGTCCGACATTCTCAAAGAATTGGAGGGGGTGGTGAGCGATCTCGGCAAGGCCGAAAAGTTCACGGTGATTCTCGAGCGCTCGCAAATTCTCTATAGCGACCAGGGCACCGACATTACGAATAAGGTCATCGAAGCCTACAATAGCCGCGCCAAAAAGTAAGTGACCATCCGCAAAACGCTGTCCGAGCTAGCCGATCACGTGGGCGGAAGGGTGATTGGGGACGGTAGTGTGCTCCTAGGCAAAGTCGCCGCCCTCGATCAGGCCGGCCCCGGAGATATCAGTTTTCTGACCAATCAGCGTTACCGTCATTTACTGCCGCACTGCCGTGCCAGCGCGGTGATCATTGGGCGTGGCGTGACGAGCGGCAGTGTCGGCCAGCTCAATTTTCTCGAATGCGCCGAACCCTATACCGCCTTCGCAAAAATTCTTCAGCTGTTTGCTCGGGTCGAGTCGTTTAGAGCTGAAATCAGTCCGCGTGCCTCGGTGGATTCCACGGCGGTGTTGGATGATTCCGTGACGGTCTTCGCCAATGCTTTTGTTGGGCCGCGCACGCATATCGGCAGAGGCACGGTGCTCTATCCCGGTGTTTTTCTTGGTAGCGATGCTCAGATCGGCGCTGGCTGCGTACTTCATCCCAACGTGGTTGTGCGCGACGGTTGCCGTTTGGGCGATCGCGTCATCTTGCACGCCGGCGTAGTGATCGGCAGCGATGGTTTCGGTTACGCCGGTGTCGCCGAACAACGAGTCAAGATTCCTCAGGTCGGTATCGTCGTGGTCGAGGATGACGTCGAGATTGGCGCCAACACCACGGTGGATCGGGCGACCCTCGGTCAAACGGTGATCGGCAAGGGCACCAAAATCGATAACCTGGTTCAGATCGCTCATAACGTCGTCGTCGGCGAACATTCGGTGATCGCCGCCCAGGCGGGAGTCGCCGGCAGCGCTCGGCTCGGCAAAAATGTTACGCTGTTGGGCCAGGTCGGCGTGGTTAACCATATTCAGATCGGCGATGGCGCGATCATCGGTCCGCAGTCCGGGGTCGGCCAATCGGTGCCGCAGGGCGCGGTGCTTTCGAGCGGTCTAACCGCCGCCCCCCATGCGCTATGGCTCAAAGTAATGGTTTTGTTGCCACAACTGCCTAAGCTCTGGAGCACCGTGCGTGCTTTGGAGCGCCAAGTTGCGCGACTGGTCGCCGGCGGCAAGGAGGAGCGCGAGCGCGATGATGGACGCTAGAGAAATTCTAAAATATCTGCCGCACCGATATCCATTTCTGTTGGTCGACCGGATTGTCGAGATTGAAACCGACAAAAGAATCGTCGGGATTAAAAACGTTTCGTTCAACGAAAATTTTTTTCAGGGCCATTTCCCCAATAAGCCGGTGATGCCCGGCGTGTTGATCTGCGAAGCGATGGCCCAATGCGGCGCGATCTTCGCGCATAATTCACGGGGCGGCATGGAAGAGAATAAAGTTTTCGTACTCACCGGTCTCGATAACGTGAAGTTCAAACGGCCGGTGGAGCCAGGCGATCAATTGCGCATCGAGCTCACCTGCGTCAAACGGCGCGGTCATTTTTGGAAGTTGACCGGGGTGGCGACCGTGGATGGTAAACTCGCCGCTCAGGCAGAGATTTCCGCCATGGAAATCGAAATGGCCTAAGCGCCTATGATCCATGAATAGACTACATCCCACCGCGATTATCGATCCGAACGCCGAGTTGGCGAGTGATGTCGAAGTCGGAGCTTATTCGGTGATCGGCTCGGAGGTTAGAATCGGCAAAGGGACCAAGATCCACTCCCACGTAGTGGTTCAGGGACGGACCAGTTTGGGCGAAGGAAACGTGATTTTTCCCTTCGCTACCGTCGGTTCAGCGCCGCAGGATCTTAAATACAAAGGTGAGCCCAGCGAGTTGGTCATCGGCAACCGCAACACCATACGCGAATATGTCTCGCTCAATCCGGGAACCAGCGGCGGCGGCATGGTGACGCGGGTCGGCGATCAGAATCTCTTAATGATGTATTGCCACATCGCTCATGATTGCATCGTTGGCAGCCGCAACGTCGTCGCCAATGGCGCGACCCTAGGCGGACACGTGGTGGTTGAGGATTTTGTCATTGTCGGCGGCTTGGTGGGAATTCACCAATTCGTGCGCATTGGCAATGGCGCGATCTTGGGGGCCGGCTCGATGGTGTCGATGGATGTTCCGCCCTACTGTAATGCTACGGGTGACCGCGCCAAGCTGCGCGGCTTGAATCTAGAGGGGCTCAAAAGGCGTGGTTTCGATAAGAGGGTGATCGAGGCGATTCGCAAGGCCTACCGTATCGCGTTCAAGTCGAAACTTAAGACTGACGTTGCGCTGGCGAAAATTCGTCAAGATTTGCCCGCCATCCCCGAGGTCGAAAAATTCGTTTCCTTCATCGCCAATTCGCAACGCGGCATCTGCCGCTAGCGTGTCGCGTTGATTCTCATTCTAAAAAAATAAGTTTTGGCTTCCACTGGTTGTAGTGTCGCGGAGAGTTCACCGCGAAGGACACGGTTCGACTACGCTCACCACAGACTACGAGCACAAAGGCCGGAGTTCTGGTCATCCGAACCCTGCGTGACCTTCGGCATCTTCGTGGAGAACAAATTCAAGGCGCTGGTGCTAGGCTGCCACACGCTAGCCTGAAGAATCAATTTTTCAAACAGTGAAAAAACTCGGTCTGATCGCCGGCAACGGCAAGTTCCCGCTGCTCTTTGCCGCGGAAGCAAAACGGGCGGGTTACGCGGTGGTTGCCGTGGCTCATCGCGGCGAAACCGAAGAGAAACTCAACGAGGTTGCCGATGAAGTGACCTGGATTTATGTCGGCCAGTTGGGAAAAATCGTCCGGGTGTTTCAACGCGCCGAGGTGACCGAAGCGGTCATGGCCGGTGGCATCCGCAAAGTCAGTCTGCTTAGCAATTTTCGACCTGATTTACGCGGTGCCCGTTTCTTGGCTAAACTCAAGAGCCGGGAAGACGATGTCTTGCTGCGCGGCATCGCCGAGGAGCTAGCGGCGGACGGCATTCGTATCATCGAGTCGACGCATTGCTTGCCGGAGATCCTTTGCCCGGAAGGTGTGCTAACCACACGCCAACCGGATCAGCAGGAATGGGACGATATAAAATTGGGTTTTCGCACCGCCAAGGAGATCGGTCGCTTGGGCATTGGCCAGACCGTGGTGGTTAAGAATCAGGTGGTGGTGGCGGTGGAAGCAGTGGAGGGCACCGACGCGGCGATTCAGCGCGGCGGCACCTTGGCCAAGACAGGGTGTGTTGTCGTCAAGGTTAGCAAACCGCAGCAGGATCTCCGTTTCGACATTCCGGCGGTCGGTGTCGAGACCGTGACGCGACTGCATGATGTCGGCGCTATGGTGCTCGCCCTCGAAGCCGGGAAAACCATCCTGCTGGAGAAAGACAGTTTGCTAGGCCAGGCGGACAGTTACGGCATCGCCGTGGTTGGGGTCAGCGGCTATTAAACGAAGCCATTTCGTGGGCGGGGATTAAACCCCGCCGCTGATTCAAATATTGCGAAGGGGATGCTCGCCCCCCGATTGGAAACACCAAGATATGGTGACCACTTCAAGGGGCGGGATTAGCATATAATAAGTTATGGCTGAAAATGGCATCAAGGTTGGCGTGATTGGCGTCGGCTATCTTGGCAAGTTCCACGCTGAAAAATATGCCGCCTCGCCAAAGGCGCAACTGGTCGCTGTGGCGGACACCGACAGCGCACGGGCCAAAGAGATCGGCGCAAGCGTGGGCGCCGAAGCGGTGGACGATTATCGCGCTTTGCTCGGACGAGTGCGGTGCGTCAGCATCGCGGTGCCGACGCGTTTTCACTATCAAGTGGCGCGCGATTTTATTGCAGCCGGCGTTGATGTACTCGTCGAGAAACCGCTGACGGCGGATATCGCCGAGGCGCGTGAATTAGTCGAAGCGGCGAACCGGCAACGGGTCATACTTCAGGTAGGTCATCTCGAACGCTTCAATCCAGCGATTCGCCGGCTTGAAGGGGTGGTCAAAGAGCCCAAGTTCGTCGAGTGCCATCGGCTGGCACCGTTTATCGAGCGCGGCACCGATGTGAACGTCGTTCTCGATTTGATGATTCACGATATTGACGTGATTGCCAGTTTAGTGCGGTCGCCGGTGGAGCGAGTGGAAGCGGTCGGCGTGCCGGTCCTCACTGATAAGCCGGACATCGCCAACGCGCGCATCAAATTCGCCAATGGCTGCATCGCTAATGTCACCGCCAGCCGGGTATCGCTCAAACGGGAGCGTAAAGTACGCTTCTTTCAACCCGATGCTTATATCTCTATCGATTACGACCAGCGGCGGGCGCAGATTTATCACAAGCCTGCTCCCGGCGCCGGCTGGCTCGACATCCGCGCCGAAAACATCGAGATCCAAGACGGCGACGCTCTCGCTGACGAGATCGATTCCTTTCTCGATTGCGTGGCCGCGCGCAAGGCGCCCTTGGTGGGCGGCCAAGAAGCCCTAACCGCCCTTGAAATAGCATCCATGATCAGCCGGCAGTTGTGATTTTGGCGGAAGCGGAACACGGAAAACTTGGGCAAGGAAATCATGCTGGTGGTCGGCGAAGCGTCAGGAGACGTGCACGGCGCCCATTTAGTTGACGCGTTACACAAAAAAGATGGGCAACTCAAAATCTTCGGCGTCGCCGGCGAGCAGTTGCAGCAGACAAATTTTGAAACGCTCTTCAGCGTCGCCGAATTGACCGGCATGGGCTTGGTCGAGCTCGCCGGCAATCTCAAAAACCTCTGGCGCGCTTACCGGTTGCTCAGCGATGCGCTGAAACAGCGCCGGCCGAATTTATTGATCTTGATCGATTTTCCCGAATTCAACTTGCGTCTGGCGCGATTGGCGAAATCGTTGGGCGTTCCCGTGCTCTACTACATCAGCCCACAGATTTGGGCCTGGCGCCAAGGACGCGTGAAACAGATCGCTCGCTGGGTCGATCACATGGCGGTGGTGTTTCCGTTCGAGGAGGAATTCTACGCGCGCCATGGCGTCAAAGTTACGTTTGTCGGCCACCCGCTGTTAGAAACGGTTCACGCTAGCCGGAGCCGCGAGACTGTGCTCACCAAGATCGGGCTCGATGCGGCCAAGCCGTCGATTGCGCTCCTGCCAGGGAGCCGGCGCGGTGAAGTCGATTTCCATTTGCCGGTGATGCGGGATGCCGCGGTGCAATTGCACAACGAGCGCGATGTACAATACTTCTGTGTGCGCGCCAGCACTATCGATCGAGGCAAACTCGCAGCCGCGCTGCAGCATCCGGCGTTTCGCATCCCCATCGTCGATGACGATCGCTACGATGCGGTAAGCGCCGCCGATTTAGTTTGGACAGCGTCGGGCACCGCGACACTTGAGACCGCCTTGCTCGGCAAACCGATGATCGTGATTTACCGCTTGTCATGGCTAACCTACTGGCTTGCCCGTTTGCTCGTGCGCGTGCCGCATATCGGCATGGTCAACTTGCTCGCCGGCGAACGGTTGGTGCCCGAACTGATTCAGGATGAAGCTAATCCCGCGCGGCTGGTTGCGGAAAGCAAGGCTCTTCTCGACGATCGAGCATTGCGCGGCGCCGTCGTCGAAAAATTGGCAAAACTGCGCGAGCGCCTGGGTATGCCGGGCGCAGTTGAGCGGGTTGCCGATATTGCTCTGGGCATGTTGGCATAACGGAACGTTATTCATGTGGTACCTTCTTTATAATTTTCTCGTTACCATCGCCTTCGTGTCGGCTTTGCCGCTGCTGCCGTTTCTCATTTGCCTCGGTCCACGCTATCGCACCGGCATGGCGGAGCGGCTGGGGTACTATTCGCGAGATCTTATGGCATCGCTGGCGGGCAGCCGGCCGGTGTGGGTCCACGCGGCGTCAGTCGGCGAGGTGCGCTCGGCCGTGCCATTGGTCAGCGCGCTCAAGGCGCGCGCCCCTCAGCGGAAGATTCTCCTTTCGACCTTTACTGCCACCGGCAACCGGCAGGCCCGCCAAATTCCCGGTGTCGACGCGGTGATATTTTTTCCCGTCGATCTCTTTTGGATCGTGCGCCGCGCGCTGATGAAATTCGATCCGGCTCTGTTGGTGATCATCGAAACCGAAATTTGGCCCAATCTCCTGTGTCAAGCCTACCGGCGCGGCGTGCCGGCGCTGCTGTTGAGTGGCCGGCTGTCGGCGAAGGCCTCGGCGCGTTACACCCTCTGTCGAAGTTTTTTTGCCCGCGTGCTCGGCTGCTTTTCCGCTCTCGGCATGCAGTCGGTGGAAGACGCGGCGCGCATCGTCAATCTCGGCGCGGACGAGAAAAGAGTTTCCGTGGTCGGCACGCTAAAGGCGGCGCGCTTGAGGGCCGAGAGCTTGCCAAGAACCTGGACGGATTCCTTGCACGGTAAGTTGTTGCTGGTGGCGGGTAGTACACACCGAGGTGAGGAGGAAAGCCTGCTCGAAGCGCTGGCGTTGGTACGGGCGAACTATCCGAATTTCTCCCTGGTGATCGCGCCGCGCCATCCCGAACGGTTTGGCGATGTCGAGCGGCTGCTTGCCACAAGCAGTTTCGTTTTTCACCGGCGCAGCCAGGTTACGCCCGCGGAGTGGTTCGACAAGGACATCTTGTTGCTCGATAGCGTCGGCGAACTGGCTAATTTTTTTGCCGCGGCGGATGTGGCGTTTGTCGGCGGTAGCCTGGTGAAAGCCGGTGGTCATAATGTTTTGGAGCCGGCCCGTTTCGGCAAGCCGATACTTTTCGGTCCGCATATGGAAAATTTTCAAAACCTCGCCAGTGACATGCTGCGGCAAGGCGCCGCGGTTGAAGTGGCCAGCGCAAAAGAATTGGCCGATGCGCTGAATGAACTGTTGGGCGATCCTCATAAGCGCCAACATATGGGCCAGCGGGCGGCGCAGATCGCCGAGGCTCATCAGGGTGCCTTCGGCTTGAATCTCGGTTTGGCGGAACGCTACTTGTGAGCGCGGCCGTGGCGCTGCTGGTCGCCCGGCTTAAAGGTTTGGGTTCATGCGTCCAATGATGTCGCAGATGTCGATTCGCGCAGTGTGGGAACGAAAGGGACTTAGCGGTAAGCTTCTTTGGCTTGCGCTGTTGCCGCTTTCAAAACTTTATAGCGCCGCGGTTCAGACCCGCAATTTCCTCTTTGCCCAAGGCATTCTGAGATCGGTTCGCTTACCTCGTCCCGTGGTGAGTATCGGCAATCTTACGGTCGGCGGCACCGGGAAAACTCCGACTTGTCTATGGTTGGCCCATGAGTTGGCAATGCGCGGCTTGAAAGTCGCCATCCTTAGCCGCGGCTATCGAAGAAAAGAAAAGCGGCCGGTGATCTTGCAACCCAGCGACGAAACCCCGGTGAGCCTAGATCGTGACGGGGAGCTGGAAAAAGCGGGTGATGAACCGCTGATGATGGCCGGGATCTACCGACAAACAATCGGTGTCGGCGCCAACCGCGCCGCCGCCGCCGCGGAGTTGTTGCGCCGCCAAGACGTTGACGTGTTTCTCTTGGATGACGGTTTTCAACATCGCCGCATTAAGCGCGAAGTCGATGTCTTATTGCTGGGACAGGACAGCACCGGCTGCGTGCTGCCAGCCGGACCCTTTCGTGAACCGCGGCACAACCTCAAGCGCGCTGATTTTCTGCTCGCCACCGGAGGGAACGGCAATTGGGTGCCGGTGATTTCAAAGGAAGCCGCCGCCGCTACATTTAGCGCTTCATTGCAACCTGTATGTCTGGTTGGATTTAGCAATCAGGGTTCACGTGAATTTCCCCTAACCTTGCTTTACCGTAGCAAGATTCTCACCGTGACCGGAATCGCCGATCCGCGCGGGCTTTACCGCTTGATCCACGAATGGGAAGGCGAAATCGTCGAGACCTTGGAATTTCCAGACCATTATTCGTACACGGCGCGGGATTGGCAGCAGATCAGCCGGATGGCCCGTTTGGTCGATTTGATCATTACTACCGAGAAGGATATCCTCAAATTGATTCGTTTTCCCTTCGCCAAGGATAAACTTTTGGCTTTGCGGGTGGCGCTGGAAGTGACGAACGGCGACGCGCTGGTGGCGGCGATCGTCGCAAAGATCGAGGCGGCGCGCCGGCCAGCCGGATGAACCAGGCACCCAAAGGCGCGGCGGTATTTCTCGATCGCGACGGCACTTTGATCCGTGAGGTCAACCATTTAAATGCGATCGAGCAAATTGAAGTCCTGCCGAAGGTCGCTAGCGCGCTGCGGCTTTTGCGCGCCGGTGGTTTTAAACTAGTTATGGTGACCAATCAATCCGTGGTGGCGCGCGGCGCTTTAAGCGAAGCTGGCTTACAAAAAATCCATGCCGAAATCGTCAAGCGGCTGGCTCAAGAGGGCGCAGTTTTAGATGGCATTTATTATTGCCCGCATCATCCGACCGAAGGATTGGGCGATTATCGAGTCGTTTGTGATTGCCGTAAACCGAAAACGGCCATGATTAAGCGCGCGGCGGAGGATCTGCAGATCGATCCCACTTTGTCTTACGTGGTGGGCGATCAGCTGACCGATATCGAATTGGCCAGCGCAGTCGGCGCCACCGGCATTTTAGTCGGCCGGGATGACGCAGCGGCGCGCGGAGTAGTGCCGCTTAGTTTTCGGTTCGCCGCCGATTTAGCCGGCGCGGCGGAGTGGATCATCGAGCGCATGCGCGAGTCTGATCAAGAAAGCTCATCGGAATGAAAGCCCTCGTCACCGGCGCCGCCGGTTTTATCGGTTCGCACCTGGTTGAGAAGTTGCTCACTCAGGGCGATGACGTGATCGGGGTCGATAATTTTCTCGACAACTATCCGCGCCGCTTCAAAGAAAACAATCTCGTGCCGTTCTCCGGTCATGACAAGTTTAAATTCGTCGGCGCGGATCTCTTGAGCCTCGATCTGCGAAGCCTGCTGAGTGACGTCGAGGTGGTTTTCCATCTCGCCGGCCAACCCGGTGTGCGCTCCAGTTGGGGCCGCGAATTCAACCGCTACACCGAGAATAACATCATGGCGACCCAACTGTTGTTGGAAACGGCCAAGGAGTTAAAGCTTGCCAAGTTTGTCTACGCTTCTACCTCATCGGTCTACGGCGATACCGACGATCTGCCGATGCGCGAAGAAGGGCGCACCCGTCCGGTCTCACCCTACGGCGCCACCAAGCTGGCCGCCGAGCATCTCTGTCATCTCTACTGCAAAGCGTTCGGCGTGCCGACGGTGGCGCTACGGTTCTTCACTGTCTATGGTCCACGCCAACGACCCGATATGTTTTTTCACATTTTCATGCGCGCCTTGCTGCGCGGCGATGAAGTGCCGCTGTTCGACGATGGCGAGCAGACCCGTGACTTTACATACTGCAGCGATATCATCGACGGGATCTTGGGCGCGGCGTCGTACCCTGGCTCAGGCGAAGTGTTTAATCTCGGCGGCGGTTCGGAGGTTTCGCTCTTAAACGCCATCGCTTTGGCGGAAAAAGTTTCCGGGCGTTATGCCAAGCTCCAACGTTTCGACCGCCAGAAGGGCGACGTGCGCCACACCAGTGCCAGGATCGATCAAGCGCGCGGCAAGTTCGGATACGCGCCCAAGGTCGGCCTAGAGGAGGGATTGGCGGCGGAATGGGAGTGGATAGGTTCGCTTAAAGATTAAATTCTATGTTAACCCTGTCTCTTGAGGCGGGAACAATTAAATCGGGTTTACAACGGGGGCGAGCAATCTCTTTGGTTAAGGGCGGGGTTCAATCCCCGCCCGCGAAGTAGCTTCGTTTGATTAACATCAACCACAAGGCTGGCAGGGTGGAACTATTTTAAGAGCGTTACCAATGGCAAGCGGCAAGAGTTGCAGGCGCAAAAAATCGAGGTGACTCATGGCGAATTATAGCGAAGAAGATGTCGGCAACATCATCTCTCTCGAACATGTGAACGTGCAGATCTCCGATCAAGCGCTGGCGACGCTTTTTTATGTCGTCGGGTTGGGTGGCACGCGCGATCCCTATTTGAACGTTGGTCTGAACAATATGTGGGTCAACTTCGGCGAACAACAGCTCCATCTGCCAACTCGCACGCCGCAGGTGATCGACGGTTATATCGGGTTGGTCATGCCCGATCTGGACGGGCTCGAAAAGCGCTTGCAGTCGGTCGCGGAAGGCTTGAAAGGCAGCAAGTTCTCCTACCTACGCAAGGCCGATCACTTGCAGGTGACCTGTCCTTGGGGCAATCGCTATCGTTGTTACGCCAGCCAAGCGGAGTTTGGTGATATGACCCTGGGCATGCCCTACGTAGAGTTTTTCGTCCCGCCTGGCGCCATGGACGGCATCTTGCGATTCTACCAAACTGCATTCAGCGCGCCGACGGCGCTGGAGAGCGATCAACAAGGGCAGTTTGGGCGGGTGAAAATTGGCCGGCACCAAGCGCTGCTATTTCGCGAGACCGATCAGCAAATCACGCCTTACGACGGCCATCACGTGGCCATCTACGTGGCGAATTTTTCCAGGCCCTATGGCTATTTACAAGAGCGCGGGGTGATTTCCGAAGAGGTGCGCAATCACCAGTTTCGTTTTAAGGACATCGTCGATCCCGCCGATGGCAAACGCAAATTTACCTTGGAGCATGAAGTCCGAAGTTTGCGTCACCCGATGTATCACCGGCACTTCGTCAATCGCGACGCGGCGCAGTCGCAGCGCGATTACCGGCGCGGCTGGGATGCTTTTACCCCGTATCAGCGCTAGAGCGTAGTTTTGCATCGGTATTTTATTATTAGTAACGAGGAGCTTCCCCTATGGCGATCAGCAAGGAGCTGCTAGATATTTTGGCCTGCCCAAAGTGCAAAGGCGACATCCATCTCAACCCGAGCAGTGACGCGTTGATTTGTGAAGCCTGCCGGCTCAGCTATCCGATCAAGGACGATATTCCCGTCATGCTGATCGACGAGGCCACACGATTATAAACCTAGCTTCCGCTTGGTGGTGGCCAAAATCAACAGTATGAACGGCGCAAACTGGGAGAATCTGTTGATTCTGCAGACGAGTTTCCTCGGCGACACGGTCTTAACGCTGCCGCTCATCACGGAGGTTCGCCGCCGTTTTCCGGTGCGCAAGCTGAGCCTGCTCTGCCAGCCCTTGAGCCGCGAGCTGTTGCAGGATCATCCGGCGATCGACGAGATTATCGTCGATGATAAAAAGCGCGAAGACCGGGGCTTGGGCGGCTTGCGCCGGAAAGCTGCATTGCTTGCGGCGAAAAAGTTCACCCTTGCGCTGACGCCGCACAAGTCATTGCGCAGTTCCCTGCTATTGTATCTCGCCGGTATTCCCAACCGTATCGGTTTCGGTCAAAGCAGGGGCTGGTTTCTCTTTCACCAGCGGGTTCAGCGCGACCCGGCGCGCCACGATGTCGAGAGGAACCTTTCGCTGCTTGAAGCTTTCGGTATTGCCACCGAGGAGTGCTGGCGCGCGATCGATCTGCCGATAAGCCCAGCCGTACAAAGTGAAGTCGACCGCAAACTTCGCGCCCTTGGTATCCGCGAGGGTAAACCGATTATCGGCGTCAATCCCGGTTCGGTGTGGCCAACCAAGCGTTGGTCGCGCCAAGGTTTCTCGCAGCTGATAGATCTTCTGGAAGAAAAACTTGACTGCCAAGTCGTCCTCTTCGGCGGTGCTGAGGACGCTGCCGTGGTTGGTGACGTGCTCACGGCTTGTGGCACGGCAGCGGTCAGTCTGGTGGGAGAAATCAGCCTGCGCGAGCTACCGGCGGCGATCCGCCGCTGCCGGGTGTTTGTTACCAACGACAGCGGCCCGATGCATATCGCGGTGGCGGAGCGAGTGCCGACGGTGGCCATATTTTGCGCGACCACTCCCGATCTAGGATTTTTTCCCTATACCAACCACGCCGTCGTGGTTGAAAAACAGCTCTCCTGCCGGCCCTGTACTTCACACGGCGGCCGGCGCTGTCCCTTGGGCACCGAAGCTTGTATCCAGCTGATCGAGCCAGCGAGCGTTCTGCAGGCGGTCGAGAAACTATTGCGTAGCGGACCGCCTGACAATGAAACATCGATCGATTCCTTTCAGCCGGAATTCGTCTTCGTATAGACCCTGCCAGCGGATCGTAATCGTCACGGTGTCGTCTAGAATCCAGGAGATGTTACCGGATAACCTTGCTTGGGGCGCGTTGCCAGCGGGATTTGCCAAGCTCACGGACGGCAATGGCAACCGCATGATCGTGCGCCAAGAACGCCAGCGGGAAATTAGTTTTGACATTTGCTTGAGCCCGATTGGCAACACCGAGGCAAGCCGTTACGAGGGACGCGGCGCGCTAAGGGCGGTGCGTTTGTCCGACGGTGAAACCGCATTGGTCCGCCAGTATCGCCACGGCGGAACCTTCGGTAATCTAACCGGCTCATGGTTTTTTACCTGGCCGCCACGGCCGTTTCGCGAGCTGGTGATCACCGAGGAGCTACGCCGCAGGGGATTGCTTACGGTGGAGGTTTACGCCGCCTGTGTAACCCGCGGCTTTGGACCTTTTTATCATGGCTGGTTTGTCACCAAAGAGTTACGCGGCGCCTTGGACTTATGGTCGGTGCTGCAACAGGGCTTGCACGAACGGTTCGGGGCAGAGGCGGTTTTTCGCGCGGTGGCGGCCAGTATTCGGGCCATGCACCGCGAAGGGGTGTATCACAGCGATCTCAATTTGAAGAATATTCTGCTGCGCCAAGAATCGGCCGGCGTCGCGTGCTATATCATTGATTTCGATAAGGCCAAGCTTTTCCTTGGCAAGCTACCGACCGAGCTGGTCAAGAAGAATCTCGACCGGCTGCTGCGCTCGGCGCGCAAACTCGATCCTGAACGACGTTACCTCTCTCCGACGGCGTGGCAGCAATTGGTCGAAATTTACCATGGAGCTGGCAAAGATTAAGTTCGATCCTGGAAATATTCTCATCGTGCTGCATGGTTCCATCGGCGACGTAACGCGCGCGCTGCCCTTGGCCAAGCTGTTAAGACGGGGATTTCCTCGCGCGTCGTTGGCGTGGTCGGTGGAGCCGGCGGCGTATCCTTTGCTCCAGGGCAATCCGGCGATCGATGAGATTATTCTTTTCGACCGAAGCCGTTGGTGGAAGAGCTTCGCTCCGTTCCTCGCCAAGGTTCGCGCCAAGCGATTCGATCTCGTGCTCGATCTCCAGCGCCATTTGAAAAGCGGCATTGTGAGCTGGGCGAGCGGCGCGCCGCAGCGTCTCGGTTTTCATCCGGCGGATAGCAAAGAGGGCAATGGGTTTTTCAACAATTTGCATATTGAACGCTGCGGCGACAGTATTGCCAAGCTGGATCATTATTTAAAGTTCGCCGACTATCTGGGCATTCCACGGGCGCCGGTTGAATGGAATTTTTCGCTGACTTCGGTTGAGAAGGCGACGGTGGATCGCCACTTGGCGCAAACTGCAAGCGCCTATGCGGTCCTGTTCGTCGGTACGCGCTGGCCAAGCAAGCAATGGTTTTCTAAACAAATGACCGAGTGCGCCAAGATGCTTCAAGCTGAACATGATCTCGATGTGTTACTGCTTGGCGGCGCTCAAGATCGCGAGTTAGCGCGGCAGGCGATGGATGGCGTTACTCGCCGAGTCGTCGACCTGGTCGGACGGACGACCTTACGCGAGGCGGTGGGCATTATTCAAAGAGCCAAGATCGCCGTGGGGCCGGACACCGGACTCATGCATATCGCCGCGGCCGTTGGCACGCCGGTGATTTCCCTATGGGGGGCCACGGACCCGGTACGCACGGGGCCGTTCGGTTTTGCTGATTTAGCGATCCGCGGCGAGGCTCCTTGCGTGCCTTGCCATAATAGAGATTGCCCCATCGGGCGGATCTGCATGCAGTCGATTACCAGCGCCATGATCTCCGCAAAAGTTGCCATGGCGCTGCGCCACGAGCCAGGGGCACGGGCACGGGCACATCATGGCAGCGCTGTCTGAATACCGCGAAGTTGCGGCGGGCGAGTGGCGTATGCTCGCGCTCGATAAACTGTGGAGTGCAAAGCTACAGAACCAGGTGCTGGCCCTGGTTCGCGCGCAAGCAACCGCTCGCCATCCTCAGACCATCGAGTTGTCCCATGAGATTGGCGGTGACGAGAGGCGCTTTTTCCTAAAAGTGTTTCACCGGACAACTTTTCTCGCTGCGATCAAAGATCAGCTAAGGCATAGCCGCGCGTGCGGTAGTTGGTGGCAAGGGTTGGCGTTGGCAGCAGCGGGCTTCAAAGTTCCGTTAGCTATCGCAATCGGCAAGGAGTTCGGTTGGCGGGTAGCTAGACGCGAGTTCATTTTGACCGCGAGGATCCCCGGCACGGCGCTGACAACTTATCTCAGACTCGACTGCGCGGCGTCCTTGCCCTTTAAACGAGACAATATCAAATCTTTGGCGCTCTTGATTAGGCGCTTTCACGACGCGGGTTTCGTTCACGGCGACCTGGTGGCGACAAATCTATTCGTGGTGCCGCATGGCCTGGCCAACCTAGAATTCTTTTTCATGGATAACGACCGTACCCGCCGTTACCCTAGATGGTTGCGTCATTCGCTGGGGAGGCGCAATCTGATTCAGCTGAACCGCATGCCGCTGCCGGGGATTTCTTTGCAAGATCGCATGCGATTCTTGCACGCATACTTAAACGTCGAGCATCTGTCTGGCGCCGATCGTCGGTTTGCCCGCTGGCTTGAAGCCAAGACTCGTCAACGCCGCAAGGAGTGTGATGGTGTCGATCCGACTATGAATTTTCGCCGGCTAATGCGGTGTGCGCCTGAGATGGCCGGGCTGAAGAATGGTTAACTACTATCGAACGAATTTGCTAACAGAAAACTACCCTGACATCGATGAATGATGTGCGTTAGCCCATTATGCCGAACACCGTCATTTTTGAGGCGGTGGCCTCGGCCTGGTTGGCGGAGAGGGCGGCGGAGAAATCGCTCCTAGACCTAAGCTCCGGTGACGGTGACATCTCCGAGATGCTGGCGCGGCAAGGCTATCGCGTTGTCGCCACCGAATATGGGCCACAGCGGCCGATGAATGGCGTGACCCGCGTCGCGGGCGTCGATCTTAATTCGTTCCTGCCGTTTCGATTGGCCAGTTTCGATGCCGTCGATCGGGTCGAAGTCATCGAGCACATCGAGAACCAGCCGCAACTCATTCGCGAGATCGCGCGAGTGCTGAAGCCGGCGGATGTCCTGCTGATCAGCACGCCGAACATATTGAACGCGATGTCACGCGTGCGTTTTTTATTTAACGGTTTTATGCGCGGCCGGGTGCGGCCGGCGCATTATACGAGCAAACCGGGCCAAGCGCCGAATATCTATCTGCTCCATTTCTACGAACTTTATTATCTGCTGTTTCATTACGGTTTTGACATCATCGAGCTCAGAAAGACGCAGGTTAAGTTCGCGGCACGGTTTTTTACCGGCTTATTTTGGCCGTTCATGTGGTTTTTCAGTTTCATCACGGTAATCCGGGCCGAGAAAGATCCGCGTCAGCGGCGCTACAACCGGCGGATGCTTGCCTATCTTTTCGATCCGGCTTTGCTGCTGTCCGATAATATCGTCGTCAAAGCCAGGAAGTTAGGCACCGGTGAAAATCGCCTTGGTGCATAAACGGCTCGATCTCAATGGCGGCACCGAGAGGGATCTTTTTAGGACGGCCGAAGGGCTTCGCGATGTTGGTCATGACGTCCACCTATTTTGTGGCGAATATCGCGTGGCGGCGCCTTTAGGCGTTACTCCGCATCGAATTCCGGCAATACGATTGGGCCGAACGGCGCAGTTGCTGAGTTTGGCGTTACGGTTGCCAAAGATAATCGAACAAGCCGGCTGCGATCTAGTGCTAAGTTTCGACCGCATACCCGACTGCGATGTGCTGCGCTGCGGCGGTGGCACGCACCGTGGTTTTCTTAGCCGGCTGGGCGAGGAAGGCGGCGCTCTCGGGCGTCTGTGGCAAAACACCAGCGCGTATCATCAAACTCTTCTGGCTTTGGAAAAACGGCAATATCTTTCAAAGCGGGTAAAAAAAATCGTCGCGGTGTCCGCCGAAGTCAAACGCGATATCATGTTCAACTATGGAGTCCCGAGCGATCGGATTTCGGTTCTTTATAACGGTGTAGATCATCGCCGTTTTCATCCAGAAAAGCGCGCTCAGTCTGGTCAATCGGTGCGTGCACGCTGGAATATTCCATCGCACGCGCCATTGGTTCTATTCATCGGCAGTGGCTTTCGTCGTAAGGGTTTAGACCGGCTCCTGTCTATTTGGAATTCACCGAAACTGGTGAGCGTCTATTTGCTGGTGGTCGGCAGCGACGCGCGGCTGGGGCGGTACCGAGCTTGGGCCGATTCCATCCGGCCCGGAAGAATCGTTTTTGCCGGGCGGCAGGATAAAGTCGAAAATTACTACGGCGCCGCGGATATGGTCGCGCTGCCATCGTTGCAAGAAGCGTTCGGCAACGTCGTTCTCGAGGCCTTAGCATCGGGACTGCCAGTGCTGGTAAGCCGTGCTGTCGGCGCTGCAGAAATCCTGCGCGGGCGCTTGGCCGGCGGAATCGTCGACCGGCCGGGTGATGCCGCGGAACTGTCGGCGAAACTGGTGTCACTCCTGGACAAAGCCGGCGAGGAATCTCTGCGCCAAGAAGCTAGGAGCATCGGCGAAGCGTATTCTTGGGAGCGTCACTTTCTCGAACTCGACGCTCTCTTGCGTGAAGTTAAAGCGTCGCCGGTTGGCCGTGTTTCCTGATTTTGTTTTCCAGCAGCGCGGTGACGCGGCGATCTGGGTCGATCGCGCCTGCGTCGATCAAGGCTTTATCGATCGCTTGACCGATGCCGATTGCCTGTTCGCCGAGTCTAACTGCCAAATCATCAAAGACCAACGAAAAATCAAAGTAGGACGGTTGACCCTGCGTATCGCCGGCCAGCCTCGGACGATCTTCGTGAAACGTTATAACGCATTTTCACTGCGCTATAAGTTGGCATCGCCGTTCATGCAATCCGGCGCGTTTCACTCGCTGCAGGGGGCGGCGATACTGCGCGCCGCGCAAATTCCAACGGCTCTGCCGCTGGCCGCGGTGGAGAACCGTCATAGTGGCGCATTAACCAAAAGCTTTTTCTTGTCAGAAGAGATCGCTGGCGGGGAAACCGTCGATGCTTATTGGCGCGACCGGCTGCTCGGCGTAAAAGGTCGCGAGGGAGCTGTCTTGCGACGAAGTTTTTTGACCGAACTGGCGCACTTATTCAAAACGTTACACACCGAGCATATTTACCATAACGACCTCAAGGACGCGAATATCTTGGCGACCGCCGAGCGCAGTGAAACAGGCCTGCGGCTATTCCTCCTCGACTTGGATGGTGTGGCGAGTTTGGCCCGCATGAGCGCGCGCCGAAAGGTCAAGAACCTGGTGCAGATCAACCGTAGTCTGGGTCGATATCTTAGGCGGTCGGAAAAGGTCTATTTCCTCCAAAGTTACTTGGGCTCGGCCTTTGACCAGAGAAGTGTTCGAAGGCGCCTGATCGAAAGCGTCATGGGTGAGTCGAGGCGAGTGGACTCGTCGAGGGCGCGCCATGATTAGACCGGCTCTCGGCCAAACCGGCGAGTGTAACGGTTGGGTGTATGGGGTTGGTCTTTATTGCATCAACCCTAAAAAAAAACCTTGAAACCGGTCTTCCGTGAAAAAGCTTTCGTGCGACGAGCGGATTGATATCTCAAGGCGCGCAATCGAAGGGTTAACTTGAGCGTGACGGCTTTCGATGAGAGGGTGGCATTTTACACCGCTGCAAGGAGCATTCTCTTGATCAAGATAAGCGCCGTTAGCCTGGCGAGTTACCTGCGCGAGCAGAAGGCTGATAATCTTGCCGCAATTGCTGAGGCGTTTGAGAAAATGCTTCCCGAAGCTTCCCGGCGGCCAGCGCAGATTGGATTCGTGTTAGTGCGGAATCTCATTGGCAAAGACACTCATTGGCAAAGGCAATGACAGGATGTCGTTTTTCATGGTAAACTAGAAGTTGACCATGGAACAAACGGTGGAAAAAGCCAAAGTCGTTGTCGTGATGCCGGCGTATAACGCCGCGAAAACTTTACGCGTTACTTACGAAGCGATCCCCAAACAGGACGTCGATTCGGTAATTCTGGTCGACGACGGGAGTCGCGATGAAACCCTCAAGATCGCCAAGGAACTCAAACTGGAGGTTTTTGTTCATGCGCGTAATTACGGTTACGGCGGCAACCAAAAAACCTGTTATACCGAGGCCCTAAAGTCGGGCGCTGACATCATTGTCATGCTTCATCCCGATTACCAGTATGACCCGACGCTCTTGCCCAACGTCGTGGCGCCGATCAAGGCGGGCGAAGCCGATGTCGTTCTCGGCTCGCGCCTGCTCGGTGGCAACGTGATGCAACAGGGTATGCCGTGGTGGAAATTTCTCGGCAATCGGTTTTTAACGGGAGTGCAAAACTGGGTCTTAGGTCAGGACCTTTCCGAGTACCATACCGGTTACCGGGCTTTTAGCCGGCGCGTGTTGGAGGAAGTGCCGTTTTTACTGAATTCAGATAATTTTGTCTTCGATCAGGAAATGCTCGTGCAAACGATCCATTTGGGTTTTTCCATCAAAGAGGTTCCGGTTCCGACCCGCTATTTCGCAGAGGCCTCAAGCGCGAGCTTCACGGCGAGTGTGCGGTATGGCGTGAGCATTCTACTTTTACTAGTGCGATATTTGCTTCATCGTTGGTCGATCATCGCGCAAAAACAGTTCGAATGTTTTCCCGCACGCTATCGGCGGGCCGAGTGACCCTCCTGGACCCCCCCTTGCGCTCCTACCAATTGAAGCGGTTCAAATACAACAGTCACTACTGGATCCTCAAGCTCGTCGACGGTGCCGAAAGGCCATTGCGAATCCTTGATGTCGGTAGCGCCGATGGTTACTTAGGGGCGATCCTGAAAGAACGCGGCCATTACGTCGCGGGAATCGAGCGCGACCCGCGGCTTGCCGAGAAAGCGCGGCCGGTTTACGATCTTTTTTATCTGGCCGATCTCGATGGTTTCGATTTTCCCGAGGGTCATGAGTATGATTTCATTATTTTCGCCGATGTGTTGGAGCATCTTCCCGATCCCGCGGCGGTACTTCGCCGCTGCCTTGCTTCGCTCAAACAAGACGGCAGAATCATCATTTCGGTGCCCAACGTTGCCAATTTTGTAATCCGGCTTAGCCTACTGTTCGGCCGATTTGATTACCGCGATCGGGGAATCATCGATCGAACCCATTTGCGCTTTTTTACCCTTGAGTCGCTTAGGAGCTTGCTTCAGGAGTGCGGCCTTAACGTTCGGCGCATCGTCGTGACGCCAATTCCGCTGCAATTAGTCTGGTCGGTGACCAATCGCCATTTTTTTGCGCCGCTACACTATTGCCATTTTCAGCTGGTGCGACTTTGGAAGACACTTCTTGCTTATCAGTTTGTCGTGGAGGTCGACGGCGGTGGAGTTCGTCCACGCTGATTCGACTCGTTTCGCGAAGTTGAATCTTCGTTCACTCGGCTCGCAAAGTGGTTCGGTTTGTCCAGTCGGCTGTAGGAGACCCAATGGCTTTGTCGATTAAGAAAATCTCGGTCATCATACCCACCCGCAACCGGGCGCAGAGCCTTGCCGCGTTGCTTGAAAGTTTGGCGCTAGCGGAATGTCCCGACGGCGCGGCAATCGAAATAGTCATCGTCGACAATGGGTCGACCGATGGCACTGCGGTAATGCTGCAACAACAAATGGCGGCTCCAAAGCGATATCCACTGCGCGTGCTTAGTCAGCCACAGCCGGGAAAATCCAACGCGCTCAATTTGGCGCTGGCCAATTGCGACGGCGACTTGCTGATGGTTTTTGACGATGACGTGACCGTGGAGCCGCGTTGTTTGGTGCAACTCGTTGATGGCTATCGGGAGCGCAAGTTTGCCGCGATGCAAGGGCGGATCTTGCCGGGAAAAGATCCCGATGGCCGGAGCGCCGAACTTGGCCGCTTACGGGACTACAACATTCCGTTGATCGATTACGGCGACGAAATTCTGGAGATTCGCGGTCTCACCGGGACCAACATGTCTTTTAGGCGGGAGATACTCAATGCCGTTGGATACTTCGACGCTCGCCTTGGCCCCGGCGCCGCGGGATTTAGCGAGGATACCGAATTTTCCATGCGAATCCGCAAGGCCGGTTTCAAGATCGGTTACACGCCCCACGCGGTGGTCTACCATGAGCTCAATCCCAATCGTTACGGCAGGGCCTACAACCGTGATGTCGAGTACCGCAAGGGGATGAGCCGAAGTCTTTACCGCCGCGACTCCATGATGTTCAATGTCGTGCCAAATCTGTTTGCCAACTGTCTTCGCCTGGCGCTTTATCGAACCTTGGGCAAGCCGCAAAAAGCCTATAAAACCGAAGGGCGATTGTTTAAATGTCTCGGTTATGTTGCCGGCAAGTTGCGTCGCATCCCCGGCGCTAAGTGAAGATCGTTGGAGCGCGCTCCCATACCATGAACAAATCGCCTGCTGTTTCCGTCGTGATTGTGACTTTTAATCGCGCCGCTTATTTACCGGCAACCATCGATTCCGTGCTCAACCAGTCTTTCAAGGATTTCGAGCTGATTGTGGTGGACGATGGGTCGACCGACGACACGCGAGCGTTGTTGGAACGTTACGGTACTCGTCTCAAATATCTCTACCAGCCCAATGGCGGTGCTTCGGCGGCGCGCAACCTTGGCGTTAGGCACGCGCAGGCGGCCTGGGTTGCGTTCCAGGATTCGGACGATCTGTCCCTGCCCAACCACTTAGCGTCCTTGTATGGTTACGCTAGCAAGTTTCCCCGATGTGGGATGGTTTTTGCCAACGGCAATTATTTGAGCGGAACACCACAAAGCCGCGGCAAACAGACCATCATACCCGCCGCCAAGTCGCGCCAGCTGGCTGAAAATGGCGTGCGCTTGGTGGATTTGTTCGAGAGAAGCATTCTGCGCTTGCAAGCCGCGCTGATTTCTAAACAAGCCTACGATCGTCTCGGTGGGCATGATGAGTCGCTACGCATCTGTATGGATCTGGATCTTGGCTTTCGGATGCTGATGAATTTTCCGGTGGCCTATCTCGATGAAGAATTGTTTTCATACCGCATCCACGAGGGCAATATCGGCCGCAACGACGAACTCCGCTTGACGGAAAATATCCGGGTTATCGAGAAACTCATCGGTGAGTATCCCGAGGCTCGATACCTGATTGGTAAGAATCTGATCGTCCGCCGCCTCGCTTACCGTTATTACCGGTTGGCCAAAAGTCGATGGCGGCAAAACCATCGTGAAGCGGCACGTCAAACGATCAAGCAAGCGACCCGGCTGCGACCCGGTTACGTAAAGTATTGGTTCTATCAAATTCACTGGGGCTTGGCCGCTCGCTAGGGTAAGTCACGCTGCAATGCCGCGTATTTCTGTCATCATACCGACTTTCAACAATGCAATGCTTCTGCCCGAGACGCTCAATAGCGTTATTGCGCAGAGTTTCACAGACTTTGAGCTGATCGTCGTTGACGATGGCTCGAGCGACGATACCGAGGCGATGATGAAGCGCGACTATCCACAGGTGCAGTACATTTACCAGCCCAATGGCGGGCCGGCGGTGGCGCGCAACGCTGGCGTGCAATTGGCTCAGGGCGAATTTATTGCTTTTTGCGATCACGATGACTTGTGGAACCCGGGCCATCTGCAAGCGCTGCTGGATGGCTTTGCCGCTCATCCCGATGCGGCACTGGTGTTCGACAATGCTGAATACTTTGGCGTCGGTGTCGATCAGGCGAAGGTTCATTTAGATGCTCCGACTGGCGTTTCTCTAAACCAAGAGGCGGTGAGCGCCAAGACGCTACTTTGGGATTATCCGGTAGCATCGATGTCCGTCGTGATGGTGCGGAGAAAACATTTCGATCTTGTCGGCGGCTTAAACGAGCGGGTTGGCGCCCTAGATGACTTACATTTTTATCTCAGAGTCGCCGCGCATCATGAGGTTCGATTTGTCGAATACCTTGGCTGCAGAAAAAGGGTGACGGGTCAAAACCTGTCGCAGCGGATCAACATCAAGGAAACGAACGTGGGCTATTTGGAAGAACTCTGGCGCAATCACCCGGAGGTTGTCCATTCCATAGGCTCGATGAGCTTTCGGCTCCGGCTTGCCAGGAAATACTTCAAGCTCGGTCGCTACCATGAATACATCGGTGAACGATCGCGATCCAAGGAGATGTTTTGGAAAGCCTACCGGACGAATTACTTGAATCCGCGCTATTTCTGGCACACGCTCATCGGTTAGCTTTCATTGGAAGCGTCAAGCCCGTAGACCTTTGGCGATGAGCATGGCAGAGACCAGGCCAAGGTATTGGGCCCCCGTGGAACACAACTCTACGCTGATGGCGGAGCTAGAGCTGGTTGGAGTGGGCAAGAAGGTTCTCGAGATCGGTCCGGGCAGCGGTCATCTGACCGAGGCGCTTGCCAAGCGAAACTGCGAGGTTACCTGCATCGAAGTCGACGAGAATTTGACGTCCATTGCGCGCTCGTTTTGTCGAAGGATGATTGTCGCCGATGTCGAATATCTCGATCCGCAGGACACATTTCAAGGGGAACGATTCGACGTAATACTCCTAGGTGATGTGTTGGAGCATCTAAAGGATCCGGCAATGGTTTTGCGGAAGCTCAGAGATCGCCTACAGCCCTCTGGATACCTTGTGGTTTCTTTGCCGAATGTCGCCCATGCGAGCGTTCGTCTCGCGCTCCTCAACGGTGATTTCAATTATAGCGAAGAGGGGATCATCGATCGAACTCATTTGAGATTTTTTACGCTCGCTTCACTAGTGGCGCTCGCGCGAGAAACTGGCTACCAAATCCGTGATTTACGACGAACGAGGGTTGGCCTCTTCAACACGGAAGTGAAGCTTTCGATCGAAAAGGTCAAGGTCTCGGTCTTACGGAAATTGATGCGCGATCCTGAAGCGACGACTTACCAATTTATTTTCACTGCGGAGCCGCAAAAAGTACCCCAGCACGGTTGCACGGTCGACTCCGATCCCTTCAAATTTGCCGATCGGACATGGTCGTTTCGAAAAGGGAAGAACCGATTAGCCCGGAGTCTAATGAGAAAAGGTCGAGCCCTATTACGGAAAGATGATTGTCGCCAGGCCAGGACTTGGCTCTACCGGAGTTTTATGCTCCAGCCTCGAATACAAACGTTGATATACTTGTTTTTGTCATGCATTCGTCGATCAGGACTCAGAGCTTGGTAACCGATTCGGTGACGATGATTTTAGGCGAGTTGGCGATCTTTGGTCGTATTCGAGTCGTGGAACGGTCAGCGCTTGCTCATGGTGGTCGAGTAACCACAGTCCGGTCAGTCCAGATGCTACTCTGCTGTTGATCTCCCATAATGATCCCTACGCTTAACGAGATGGCAAATTCCCGACCGACCGTGTCCGCCATCGTTGTTTGTTTTAACGAAGAGCTGCGCATCGAAGACTGCCTCGAAAGTTTACGTTGGTGCGATGAGATTGTCGTGGTCGACTCTTTCAGCACGGATCGTACGCCGGAAATCTGCCGGCGCTACACGGATCGTTTTTATCAGCGGCCCTGGGCCGGCTATGGGGATCAGAAGGCGCATGCGCACTCGTTGGCGTCCAAGGATTGGGTGCTGCTGGTCGATTCCGATGAGCGCGTCAGCGTCGCGCTCCGCCAAGAAATTCTCGATGCGCTGTCGGGCGATGGTAATGAATGCGCCGCCTATGCTGTGCCGCGCTTGGTTTATTATTTGCGCCGCTGGTGGTGGCGTGGCGGCTGGTATCCCGACTACGATATCCGCCTGTTTCGCCGTGAGCGGGCGACCTGGGGCGGTAGCGAACCGCATGAGAAAATCCTGGTCGATGGTAAGGTGCGACGGCTCAAGAGTCCTTTGGAGCATTTTACTTACCGGAATATCGACGATCACATTCAGCGCATTAACCGCTTTACCTCAATCTCGTCCGGAGAACTCAGGAAAACCGGCCGCCGCTGGCGCCTGAGCGACGCGCTCCTGCGGCCGGCGGCGCGCTTTTTTCATTCGTATATTTTACAGCGTGGTTTTATGGAAGGTTTCGCCGGCTTTTTTGTCGCGCTCACCTCTGCCGTTTATGTATTCCTCAAGTATGCTAAGTTGTGGGAATTGGAATTAGAGGAGAGAAATAAAATTGAGCGGAAGCGGTCATAGCCGCCCCCTCAAAATTTTGCACATCGATCCTGAGCGCAATTGGGGTGGCGGTGAGGCCCAAGTTGTCGGACTGCTCCGATGTCTCGCGGCCAAAGGTCATCAGAACGATCTCGTGGCCCATCCAAACGGTTCGCTGATCGTCAAGTGCGAGGGTCTAGCGCGCCGCTGCCACGAGGTCATCATTCGCAATGATCTCGATCTGAGATGCGTTCCAGGGTTACGGCGGCTAATCCGCGCCGGCGCTTATGACATTGTGCACTTTCATACCAAACGGGCGCACGCGTTGTCGCTGTGGCTGCCGCGCAGCGAGCCGAAGCCTAAATATCTTGTCACGCGACGAATGGATTACCCGGAGCGCCGCACTGTTTACACAAACCATCTTTACAATCGCCGGGTCGATGGGGTGGTCGCGATATCTCAAAGCATCGCCGCCTTACTGATCGCCGCCGGCGTCGATGAAAAAAAGATTAGGGTGATTCCAAGCGGCGTCGATACCCGGCAATTTGCTCATGTTCCAAGCGCGCCGCGGGCATCGCACTGTACGGCTGGCGTAACCGTCATTGGCTGTGTGGGAATTCTTGAAGAACGGAAAGGGCATCGTTGCTTGTTGGAAGCGGCGGCCCGATTAAAGGCTAAGGGGGTGCGATTACGCTACCGCATCGCCGGCGCGGGTCCTCTCAGGCAACAATTGGAGCGGGATGCAGCGAGCCTCGGCTTGAATGATGACGTTGAGTTCTTGGGATTTGTCCACGACACAGCGGCCTTTTTCGCCGATATCGATTTGTATGTCATGCCGTCGTTGTTCGAGGGCTTAGGCGTCGCCGCGCTCGAGGCGATGGCGGCGGGTAGGCCGGTGATTGCCAGCCGTGTTGGAGGCTTGGCGGAGTCGGTCGTCGATGACGTGACCGGATTGCTGGTCGCGCCAGGCGACGCCGCTCAATTGGCCGACGCGATCGAGAAACTGCATCGTCAACCCGCGCGAGCGGCTGCCTTGGGCCGTCATGGGCGCGCACGCGTGCAACGGCACTTTAGCCTGGAGCAAATGGCGCTTAGCAATGAAGCCTACTATTACGAGTTGCTCGGCGCGGCGAACTAAATTCATTGTTTTAATTTCATGAACAGTCTCTTAGCTCTTGTCGAAAAGTTTTCCCGCGCGCATTTGTTGGTGGTCGGCGATCTCATGCTTGACCGCTTCATCCGCGGCGAGGTGGAACGAATTTCACCGGAAGCGCCGGTTCCCGTCCTCCAGGTGGTCTCAGAGAATTCCAGCCTCGGCGGCGCCGCCAACGTGATTCATAACGTGCAATCTCTCGGTGGTCGAGTCACCGCTTGTGGTATCGTCGGCAGCGACAATGCCGGCAAGAGGATCGTCGCGGCCTTGCGCCAGGCGGGCGCGGCGACTGCCGGGGTATTCGTCGACGGCGGCTATCAGACCATCCAAAAAACCCGCATCATCGCCAGTCCACGCCATCAACAAATCGTCCGACTCGATCGCGAGAGCCGCCAAGCGGCGGGGCCGGCCGCGCTCAGAAAGTTACGCGAATATGTCGCCGCTCGAATCGACCGTTTCGACGGCATCGTGCTGTCGGACTATGGCAAAGGGGCGATTCACCGGGAGTTGCTCGATATCGTTGCCGACCGGATCAGCCAGAAAAAAATTGTCTGCGTCGTCGACCCGAAAAAGGAAAACTACGAATATTACCGTTTTCCTACCCTGATCACGCCGAATAAAATCGAGGCGAGCCAAGCTTCCGGGATTACGATTGAGGATGACGCGTCGTTGCTCGCGGCCGGCGCGAAGTTGGTTCGCAAGTGGCGGGCAAAGGCGGTGCTCATCACCCGCGGTCCCGACGGCATGAGTCTGTTTCGCCCGCGCGGGACCGTGCACCATTTTCCGACCGAGCCGCGCGACGTGTTTGAAGTGACCGGAGCGGGAGATACCGTCGTGGCCGCATGTGCTTTGGCGTTGGCGTGCGGTGCGAGTTATGAAGAGGCGGCGGTATTGGCCAATCTGGCGGCTGGCTTTGTCGGCGATGAGGTCGGCACGGTCGCGGTGCCGAGGGAAAAACTTAAACGGCGCATCGAGGATAAACTATGAAGAGCATGACCGGCTACGGCGAAGCAACGCAGAATATCAAGAGTGGCAAAGTGACGGTGCAAATTCGCAGCGTCAACCATCGCCATCTCGATTTGCAGGTACGTGCCCCGCGCGAGTTTTTGTCCTTCGAAGAAGATATCCGGAAGTTGGTGCGCGAGAAGATCTCGCGTGGCCGAATCGACCTTTTCGTCAACCGTTACGTCGCCAAGGGGCAGAGCCGAAAGCTTGAGATGGACGAGGCGCTGGTGGGGCAGTACATCGCGGGCGTGACCCAGCTTAAGAGGAAATTCAAGTTGGCGGGCGATATCGGCGTATCGTTGCTGTCGACGATCCCTGATGTATTTCATGTGCGCGAAATCGAAATCGATGGCGCCAGCGAGCGCCAAGCAGTGCTCAAGGCGTTAAACGTCGCCTTAAAAAAGCTGGAGCAATCGCGGCAGCGCGAAGGGACGCATCTATGCGCTGACATGGAGTCACAGATCGTCCACTTGCGGGAGATCGCCACCGGACTGGAGGCGCGTGCGGCGGAGAATGGCATTCGTCCGCAAAAAAGTGCCACGGCCGATGGTGACAGCGGGGAACGCTCCGACAAAGAAATGGCGGAGACCTCTAACGTCATCTTCAAAGGCGATATCAACGAGGAGCTGGTGCGCCTGAAGACTCATGTGGTCGCGTTAGCGAAAACCGTGCGCGAGCGTGAGCCGGTCGGTAAGCGTATCGATTTCATGCTCCAGGAAGTGAATCGCGAGCTCAATACGATTAGTTCCAAAGTTCCTTATTTGCCGGTGACTCAACTGGTACTGCAAGGGAAAGAACGGGTCGAAAAAATTCGTGAGCAGACCCAGAACATAGAATAACTCCCGCCCCAGCGCGGGCGAAAACCCGCCAATGGATACTTTGTCTTAGGCTCAGGCAAAAATTCAATGGCCGCACCCGGCGGCGTTTCTGCAAAAACATGAAACAGTTCAATCGGCCTCTGGCGACGCGGCAAGGGATCATTTATATTCTGTCGGCGCCGTCCGGCGCCGGCAAGACGACGCTTTACAACGGGTTGCGCGAAATCTATCCGGAGATCGAACTCTCCGTGTCGTGCACCACCAGGGCGCCGCGGCGCGGCGAAATCGCCGGCAGGGATTACCGTTTCATCACGGCGCGTCAATTCGACGATCTCAAGCGTCGCGGCCAGTTCGCCGAATCGGCCAAAGTGCACGATTATCATTACGGCACGCTGAAGAAGCCGCTCGATGACGCTATCAAGGCGGGGCGGGATATACTGTTGGACATCGACGTCCAGGGGGCACGGGAAATTAAACGGAGCTATCCCGACGCCGTCGCGGTATTCGTGGTGCCGCCATCCCTCTCCGAATTGAAGCGTCGCTTGTCCGGGCGCGGCACCGACGATCGAAAAATCATTGAGCGTCGCCTCGCCAACGCCAGGGGTGAAATGCGCCAGATAATCCATTATGATTACTATGTGATCAACCGGCAGATTGACGAGGCGGTCGCTGTGCTCGCCGGCATCGTTGAAGCGGAACGGGCGCGCATTTCCCGGGTAAGGCGGTGGCGCATGGAACCGCTGCGACGGACAACCGGTTCCAAATAGCCGTTTGTTTCTGGTGGACCGCGCTGCTTGCAGTGTGGAACCTTTTAAACGGAGTTTCCAAAGGGGCGTGCGTGCCCTTTGCGAAATTCCGATAAGCGACGGGGTTAATAGCCCCAGCCGCAAAGTGGCTGCGAATATGAAGGACAACAAGGTCAACGATCTGGTCGAGAAAGTCCGGTCGTACTATCCCGCCGCGGACGTTGAGCTGATCCGGAAGGCTTACGAATTCACCGCTAAGGTGCACCAGGGTCAGACGCGGCTATCCGGCGAACCCTATTTGATTCACCCCATGGCGGTGGCCGACGTTATTGCCGAGCTCAAGCTCGATGTGCCAAGCGTCGTCGGCGCGCTGCTCCATGACACGGTCGAAGATACGCTCGTGACTTTGGACGAGATTAAAAGTCTCTTCGGCAAGGAAATCGCGGCGCTGGTCGATGGGGTGACCAAGTTGGGAAAACCTAGTTTTAGCACTCACGAAGAAAAACAGGCGGAGAACTTTCGTAAGATGTTGCTCGCCATGGGCAAAGACGTGCGGGTGATCCTGATCAAACTCGCCGACCGCGTCCATAACATGCGCACTCTGGACTACTTGCCGCGCCAGAAACAGATCGTCACGGCGCAAGAAACCCTCGATATTTACGCGCCACTGTCGCACCGGCTGGGCATCGCCTGGATCAAGACAGAGCTCGAAGACCTGGCGCTCAAGCATCTCCACCCGGAAATCTATTACCAATTGAAGCGCAACGTCGCCAAGAAGAAGACGGACCGGGAAAAGTATATCGAAGAAGTCAGTACGATCATCACCAAAAAGCTCGAAGCGGAAGGCCTCGAGGCCGAAGTGAGCGGGCGTCCCAAGCATTTTTACAGCATCTATCAAAAGATGGAGAGCCAAAACCTGGTCTACGATCAGATTTACGATCTGGTCGGATTTCGGATTTTAGTCGATACGGCGCGAGAGTGTTACGAGACCCTCGGTGTCGTCCACGAGCAGTGGCGCCCGGTGCCGGGACGCTTCAAGGATTACATCGCGCTACCGAAACCGAACATGTATCAATCCTTGCACACCAGCGTGATTGGTCCCTACGGCGAACGGATCGAGATCCAGATCCGCACCCATGACATGCACAGGGTCGCCGAAGAGGGGATCGCGGCCCACTGGCGTTACAAAGATGGCGAAGACTTTCAGGTCAGTGATTTTCGCCGCTTCGCTTGGCTGCGACAACTACTCGAGTGGCAGGAAAACTTACAAGATCCGCAGGAGTTTCTGCACAGCCTCAAGGAAGATCTGTTCTCGACGTCGATGTACGTGTTCACGCCGAAGGGGGACCTGTTAAATTTCCCCAAAGGCTCTACCGTGATCGACTTTGCCTACCGGATCCACAGCGAGGTGGGTCAGCGTTGTTCCGGCGCGCGGATTAACGGCCAGTTGGTTTCGCTCCGGTACATCTTGCGCAGCGGCGATACCGTCGAGATCATCACGACGCCGCAACAAGTGCCGACCCGCGATTGGCTCAAATGGGTGAAAACTCCTCGGGCGAAAACAAAAATTCGCAATTGGTTAAAAGCCCAGCAGCGGGAGCGCAGCGTCGTGCTGGGCCGGGAAATTCTGGACGGCGATTTGCACCGTTATCAACTTGACTACTCGACGTTGCGCACCGAGGAAAAATTTAACGGCTTGATGAAAGAATTGGGTGTCAAGGACGAGGAAGCCCTGTTAGCCGCCATCGGTTACGGCCGCCTCACGACGCGCCACGTGCTGGCGAAATTGGTTGCGCCGGAAAGATTGGAAAGCACCGCTAAAAAGGCCGACGGGTCGCTGCAATCGCTCTTCCGCATGGTTTCCAAGGAACGACGCGGCTTGGGTATTCGCGTCAAAGGCGTCGACGATGTTTTGGTGCGCTTCGCGCTTTGCTGTCATCCGTTGCCCGGCGAACATATTGTCGGTTTTATCACCCGTGGTCGGGGCGTGACCGTGCATACCGTCGGATGTCCGACCATCCTGGAAAGTGATCCCCACCGCAAAATTGAGGTTAGTTGGGAAGAAAGCGGTCAGGCGCCAAGGCCGGTGAAAATCGAGGTGACCTGTGTCGATCAGCCCGGTTTATTGGCGGCGATCAGTTCGGCGATCACCAGCGCCGAAGCCAACATCGCGCGCGCCCAAGTGCGCACTTTCTCGAGCCAGCGGGCCGTCAATACTTTTGAGGTGATGATCAAAAGCTCGGAACACCTCAAGGAGGTGTTGCAAAATATCTCGAAGGTTAAGGGAGTCTATAAAGCGGTGCGCGCCCGCGGCCGCGCCGGCGAAAAAATAGAATCAGATCAGGCAGCGAAAGAAGAACTGCATTGATCCGCGTCGATGGAGATCGGGTCGGTATTTGATCGGTACCGCTGGACAGCTCATGAATTCCGGACAAGAACCCCGCGTCAGGCGACCTTTTGCACGCGACCCGAGTGAATACAGTCGGTGCAAACCAAGGACCGTTTCACTTCTCCGTCAAACTTACCGCGCACGCGCTTCAAATTGGGCAGCCAAGTACGTTTGGTTTTATTGTTAGCGTGGCTGACATTGTTGCCAACCGAGCGCCCCTTGCCACAAATCCGACAAACTCTAGCCATTTTCTTTCGTTATCCTTTCGATGATTGCGCTGGTTGAAAAACCCTTCAAGTAGGGAATCACCGCGACCCGGCCGCCTGCCTGCTCCACCAAATCCGCGCCGACTATTTTCTCGGCGTTCCAATCGCCGCCTTTGGCCAGGACATTCGGTTTGATCGCCGCGATCAGCTTGTAGGGATCGGGCTCGTCAAAAACAATGACATAGTCTACCATCTCCATCGCGCCGATCAACTCGATGCGATCGGTTTCCGGCAGCACCGGGCGTTTGCCGCCCTTAATCTCTTTCACCGATCGGTCGCTGTTCAGCGCGACGATCAGCACATCCCCGGCGGCCTTCGCCTGGCGCAAGATATGCACATGGCCGCGGTGCAAAATATCGAAGCAGCCATTGGTGAAGACGACGGATTTACCCTTTTGGCGCGCTTGGGCCGCGATGGCGGCGAGCTCGTCAAGGCTTTTTAACTTGCCCGACACAGACTTCTGCGTAGCATGATAAATTGTTGTTTTCAATTACAAATCGCTTATCGCCTTGGAATCCATGTGCTTGATTCCGTCGGGAAATTTCGCTAAGGTCGCAGGCACTGTAATTTTCACGTCTGATTAGCCGGTTGTTAAATCACTGAGGAGGAAATAATGGAATATCAGGATCTCAGAGACTGGATCCAAATCGCCGATGAGATGGGTGAACTCAAAACCCTGAAGGGCTGCGATTGGAACCTCGAGATTGGTGCGATCACCGAAATCGTCGCCCACAAGGAGGATGGACCGGCGGTTCTGTTCGAGGATATCAAGGGCTATCCCAAAGGCTACCGGGTTTTGTCCAACTCCTTATCGTCGCGCAAACGATTGGCGCTTACCCTAGGTTTGCCATCGGGCGAAACCAAAATGGATTTCGTCAAAATCTGGAAAGACAACTATAAAAAAATTAAACCGATCCCTCCTAAGTTCGTCAAGAAAAGCCCGTTGTTCGATAACGTCTACAAAGATGGCGATATCGACATGTTCAAGTTTCCGACTCCCAAGTGGCACGATAAAGACGGTGGACGCTATATCGGCACCGGCAGCGTCGATATCACGCGCGACCCTGACGAAGGCTGGGTCAACTACGGTACTTACCGGGTGATGATCCATGACAAGGACAAGGTCGGATTCTACATTTCCCCTGGTAAGCATGGACGCATTCAACGGGAAAAATACCAGGCCAGCGGCGCACCGTTTAAAATTGCCATGTCTTTCGGCCATGATCCGTTGACTTTCCTAGCCGGCAGCATTGAAGTGCCTTACGGCGTTCCCGAATATGAGTTTATCGGCGGTCTGCGCAACGAACCTTTTGAAATGGTCGAGGGCGAATATTCCGGGTTGCCGATTCCCGCCAACGCTGAAATTGTCATTGAGGGCGATGTCCATTTCGACCAACCGAAAGTCGAAGGTCCGTTCGGCGAATGGACCGGCTATTACGCCAGCGCCGAACGAGCCGAACCGTGGGTTCAAGTTAAACGGCTCTATCATCGAAACGACCCTATTATTCTCGGATCGCCTCCGGGTCGCCCACCGGCGGAGCTTGGCTGGTATCGTTCCTATCTCCGCTCGGCGTTGATCTGGGACGAGATGGAAAAGGCCGGTGTGCCAGATGTCAAAGGTGTGTGGCTGACGGTGTCCGGCGGTAGCCGCTTGATGATGTGCGTTTCGATCAAGCAAAGATATCCTGGCCATGCCAAACAGGCTGCGATCATTGCGTCGCAGTGTCACGCCGGCGCCTATCTCGGCCGTTTCGTAGTGGTCGTCGACGACGACATCGATCCATCGAATACCGATGACATGATCTGGGCGATGTCGAGCCGCTGCGAGCCCGAAGCGGACATCGATATTCTACGCCGCTGCTGGAGCGGGCCCCTCGATCCGGTCATCCATCCGACCAAGAAAGGTTTCAACTCGCGCGCGATCATTGACGCGACCCGGCCCTACGAGTGGATGAAGGACTTCCCACCGGTTGCCGAGTCGCCCAGGGAAGTGTTGGACGCCACCGCGAAGAAGTGGGGCGCCGAGTTGTTCGGCACCAACGGCAAGAAGTAATCGACGTTCCATCGTTTCGCAAAGCCAAGGGCAAGTCGGTCGCATGATCGGCTTGCCCTTTTTTATTGCGCCGAACCGGTGCTTGTCATCGCGCGGGCGAAAGGCGTAGGATTCTAAAAGTTCAAAGGCATTGGAGCTAGCGCATGTTTGATTACGACAATCTCGAAACCGCCTGCGAATAATTTTGCACAGCCACGCAGATTGATCGAGCACAGCTCTACGGAGAAGTGGCAACGTCACAGCGACGAGCGACTGTGTGGCGGTTGGGTGGTCGACCTGACAAAGAGAAGACCGGCTGGTACGTTGGCAAGCTGACAGAGAAACGCGGCGGCAAGTTTCTGGTCAGGGGCGTCGCCATGGATGGGCAGCAGAGAACCACAAAGCCCAACACTCTACACGAGAGAGCGAGCTAAGGAAGGCATATCATGCATACCTTCACGGACCAGACAGCTACACTACCGCCAGACCAGCAGCGGATTCGGGCGAAGTGCTATCATCCCACCGGCACCTTTAACCCGTTCCCTAAAGAAGCCGTTGAGCACTCGATTCCCGCCCGGTTTGAGGAGATGGTACGGTTATATCCCGACCGGCTGGCAGTCAAGACCCGTGACAAAGCGATCACCTATACCGAGCTGAATCAGCAGGCCAACCGGATTGCGCATGCTATCCTCACATACTGTGGACCGGACGAGGAACCCGTCGCCTTGCTCTTGCAAGAGGGGATAGCAGTGGTCACCGCCCTACTTGGAGCGCTTAAAGCAGGGAAGTTATTCGTTGGATTCGATCCGTCATTTCCGGAGACAAGACTTGCAGTTATCCTGCACAATGCCAAAGCACGTCTCCTCGTCACAGACTCTATGCATTTACCCGTGGCACATAAGTTGGCCCATCACGCCTCTAAACTTCTTGATATCGATGCGCTGCAAAACATTTACTCCACGGAAAACCCCGGACTATCTCTGGTACCAAACCGCCTTGCCTATATCGTCTACACCTCAGGATCAACAGGGGAACCGACAGGCGTGCTGTATAACCATCAGAGTGTGCTTCATCTTGTCATGAGACTGACGAATGCGTACCACATCTGTACGGACGATCGACTTGCGCCTTTGCAGTCGTGGACCTTTGCGGGGGCAGTACGGACTGCGTTCTGCTCGCTGCTCAATGGGGCGGCTGTTTTTCCGTTCGATCTAAAGGGGGAGGGAGTTGGCAATCTCGCTCCCTGGCTATTGCAGGAACAGATCACCATTACAAATCCGTTCGCATCGGGGTTTCGCCATTTCGTAAGCACGCTAAGCGGCGAAGCGGCGTTTCCCCATCTGCGGCTTCTGATTATGGGAGGGGAACCGCTCTATAAGAGCGACGTAGAGCTATACAAAAAATATTTCACGCCGTCGTGCATTTTAGCACATGTAATGGGCTCGACAGAGTTGAGTACGACCCGTATGTACTTTATCGATGGGGAAACACTGCTCGTCGACGACATTGTACCACCAGGTTATGCAGTCGAGGAAACCGACATTATCTTTCTCGACGAGACGGGGGCAGCTATTCGCGGTCATGAGGTGGGAGAAATCGCTGTCAAAAGCCGGTATCTTGCTGTCGGCTACTGGGGCAATGACACGCTGACGGCGGCCAGGTTTATGGCTGATCCTACCGGGGGCGAGGAACGCATCTACCTCACGGGAGATATGGGGATGATGTTACCTGATGGTTGCCTCATACATCGTGGAAGAAAAGAATTTTTATTGAAAATTCGTGGTTATCGTATCAACCCCTCCGAAATCGAAACGGCTTTACTGCAGGGAGAGTCTATTCAGGAAGCTGTTGTCGTTACCAGAGAGAGCCCCTCAGGAGAGCAGCGTCTCGTGGCCTATGTAGTGCCGTCTTCGCCTTATGCTCCCACTGTAACCGATATGCGACGCTCTCTTGCCAAGACACTTCCTGAATACATGATCCCCACAGCTTTCATCATGCTCGATGCCTTCCCGCGAACACCGACCGGCAAGGTAGACCGCCGCGCACTCCCGGTTCCCAACAACTCGAGACCGGTACTGAATACTACATACATCGCACCCAGAACCCCTGTAGAGAAGGAGCTTACACAAATATGGGCTGAGGTCTTATCTCTTGATCAAGTAGGCATCTATGACAATTTCTTTGATCTCGGCGGCCACTCCCTGCTGGCCACTCAGGTGATCTCACGGGTAATCAACACGTTCAAAGTAGAATTGTCCATAATGTCCCTCTTCGAGTCGCCCACTGTGGCAGACATGGCGGCGGTCATTCTGGAGAACATGGCGAGGAATGCCGGGGACGAAGAGCTAGCTCTCATGTTGGCTGAGTTGGAATCTCTCTCTGATGAGGAAGCACGAAAGCGGCTTGGAGATGATAAGTCTAAAGGACACTCAGAGAAGTGATTAGTCTTTCTCTGCTTCCGCCTGTGCCGAATTGGGATTGGGGTATACTGGGTTTTTTTCGATTCGCTGGCGATGCTATGGACACTTGACGTCCTAGCGACCACCGACGTTCTCGCTCAGGGAATTCGTCGTCCCTCTGCTCGCTTCGCTTGGGACGAGACCGCGAAGCCGCCCTTAAACAATTTTTCACAGCCACGCGGTTGGTCGAGCCGCAGTTTTAGGGAGAGGTGGCAACGTCAGAACGAAGAGCGACTGTCTAGTGGTTGGACGGTCAACCTGATAAGGAGAAGACCGGCTGGTAGGTTGGAAAGCTGACAGAAATTGTGAAATTACAAAACCTGGGAGGAGCGCGGACCATGGAAAACGAATCATCTGCACCTAAAAAAAGTGATCCGATTATTTTCGAGGCGGACGGAATGCGCATTTGGGTGGATCATCGGCGCGGCGTCGGCGGTGATGACGGGCTGACTTTTGATGTCACCGTGGCGGGTAATGATGCAGGGGCGAGGATTCTCCGCTTTGACTGTTTCAGCAAGACACCGCACTATCACATCGGCCCCGCCGGCAAGGACGCCGTCCATGATATGAACGCCGAAGGCATCGCCGACCCGCTTCGCTGGACTCTCGATCAGCTCAAGAGTCGACTTCCCGCATTGGTCGCACAAGCAGGCTATGTAGAAATCGCAAAGCGCATCGACCAAAAGGCGATAGCGGATCGTCTATCTCAAGTTGAGAAGGATATCTTCGCGAAAGTTTAGCAACGCGCGATTCTATTAGGGCAAGTCGACGACGACCGTGGTCGGCTTGCCCTTTCTTATGAGCTCGATTTTGACGCGGCCTGGCGTGTTTATGGCTTGGAGGATCGTTTCCAGGGCCGCTGTATTTGGAATCGGCTGATCGTTTAGCTTCGTGATAATATCGCCGCGTTGAATATCGGCCTTCATTGCCGCGCTGCCGGTAACGACATCGGTGATGATTACGCCGCGGGCGGATTGGCTGTCCATCAACTTCGCCAATTCAGGAGTTAGCCCCTGCGCCTGGATGCCCAGGCGGCGCTGGGTTTGGTCGGTGCGGGGCGGCGATCCCGCTGGCGGTTTGGATTTTTCGATCACTTGTAGGGAGACGTAGATCGGCGCCTTCATCCTTAGTGCGATGGCGATGGCGTCACTGGGGCGGGAGTCGATTTCAGACACTTGGCCCTTGATCGCCATGGCGATGGTCGCCATGTAGGTGTTGTTGACCAGGTCGGTGATGGTAACCCGGTTCACCTTCGCGCCGAGACCGTTGAGAATATTGCGAATCAGGTCGTGGGTCAGCGGCCGCGGCGTTTTGACCTGCTCGATTTCCATCGAAATCGCCCGCGCTTCCGGCACATCGATCCAAATTGGCAGAAACTCCTTGGCGGCGACGCCTTCCAGAACCACCACCGGCGACTGAGCATTGGGGTCCATCACCACCGTTTTGACTTTCATCTCAACCACACCGGCCGGTTCGGCCGCCGCGAAAGATTTGGTCTCAACGTGAGCCAAGAGCAGGATCACGAGAAGCAGAATGCGCCAGAATTCCATGAAGGCCTCCTCTGCTTTATTTTGAAATTGCTTCATCCATGGAGCAGCACATAGGGGTTATTGACGGAATATGCCGACATGGTGTCGGGCTTGACACACCCAAGCATGTGCGCGGTGCCGGCACATACGCGAATCACCGTGCCATGATCGGCGATATTAACGCTCCAGCCGCGATCAACGAAGCCGCGGTCGGGATTATGCCACCAGAGCGGGGAGGTGCAGCCGGAAAACAGCAGCAGTCCCAAGACCCGCAAAAATCGCTGACAATAGAGTGGAGCGATTATTGGTCGTCTTTTGTCGCTCACGTCAGTCCTCCCGAGCAGGTTCCTCTCATTCGGTGATCGGCATATCCGTGCATAACTTTCGCCCGCGTCATATCGCCTGAACGATGGGATTTCAAGGGAAGGCAAAACCGTTGGTTGCCGCTCCCGCCACCGTGAGTTATGGTGACAATTGGAGCTTCTTTTTTGGGGAGCATTTGCGCGTGAAGATACGAGTTTTATCCGACGCGATGGCGAGCCGGATCGCCGCCGGTGAGGTGGTCGAGCGGCCGGCATCGGTGGTTAAAGAATTGATCGAGAATTCCCTCGATGCCGGGGCCAGCGAAATCTTTGTCTGGATCGAGAAAAGCGGCACAGCCGTGATTCGCGTCACTGACAACGGCGAAGGCATGGCGCCGGAAGATCTGGCGCTGGCCGTCGAACGACATGCGACCAGTAAGTTGATCGAGGACGAAGATTTGTTCCGTATCGCCACGCTGGGATTTCGCGGCGAGGCGCTGCCGAGCATCGGTTCGATTGCCAAGATGACGATCGTTTCCCGCCCAGCCGCGGCGGCGACAGGTCATCGGCTGCATGTCGATGGCGGCAAGAAAGATGAAGTGCATGCCGCTGCGGCGGCGCTCGGCACCACCATCGAGATTAAAGAGATCTTTTTTAACACTCCGGCGCGGCGCAAATTTCTCAAAGCGCCGGCCACCGAGCTGAGCCATATCTGTGACGTGATCAACCGACTGGCGCTGGCCCACGCCGATGTCCACTTTCGCTTACAACATGATGGCCGCACGGTTGCCGATTACGTCGCCGTTGATGATAGCAAGGACCGTTTGCAGCAAGTGCTCGGCCGCGACGTGGCCAAAAGTTTGGGGCGATTCGCTTGGCGTGAGGATGAATTGAGCGTCTCGGGATATCTGAGCTCGACGCCCACCGCGTTTCCCAACCCGCGCCATCTTTATACCTTCGTCAACCGCCGCTACGTCCGCGACAAAGTTCTCACCCATGCGGTCTTGCAAGGTTACGACACCTTGCTGATGAAGGGGCAGTATCCGGCCGTAGTGCTGTTCTTGGAGATTCCGTTCGGCGAAGTCGACGTGAATGTTCATCCGGCGAAATACGAAGTGCGTTTCCGCAGGCAGTCGGACATCCATAACGCGGTATCGCGATCGGTGCGTCAAGCGCTCAGGCAAGAAGCCAAAGAGCCATTGGCGCGCCCGAGTCCGCCGACGCCATTCGCCGGCGTGCGTGAAACACCCTTGGCTTACGCGATCGCGCCGACTTCGCGCTTCGAGGCGCCGGCGGCTCGCCAAACGGTCTTCATCGTACCGCCACGCACGGACATGCTTCCCGAGCCGGGCTATTTTTCTTCCTTGACCGTGCTCGGGCAAATTCTTGGCTGCTATTTGATCTGCGCTTCGCCACACGGGTTGGCGCTCATCGATCAGCACGCTGCCCATGAACGGGTAGCCTTCGAGAAACTGCGCGCTCAATTGGATAGCGGAAATGTCGCCAGGCAAAGTTTGTTGATCCAGCAGTCGGTGGATCTCAGCGCCGGCGAGATGATGTTGGTCGAGCAGAAACTCTCGGTGTTGGAACATTTCGGCTTCACGCTGGAACCCTTCGGTCCTGGCGCTTACGCCATCACATCCGCGCCGGCGCTTTTACCCGAGGGTGACTACCGCCAAGTAGTTCGGCAGATGGTTGCCGAGCTGGCCGACGTGGATACTTCGGCGAAGTTGCGTCAGCATCTCGAAGAGCGGCTGGCAACGATGGCCTGTCACAGCGTTATCCGCGCGAATCGTAAATTGGAACTGGACGAGATGCGCGCTCTGTTGCGAGAGCTCGATCAGATCGAGTTCGCCACCCAATGTCCGCATGGCCGTCCGGTGTTGATCGAGTTTAGCCGCGATGAGCTGGAGCGCATGTTCAAGCGCGTGGTGTAAAACATTTGTTCAAAAGTTAAAGGTTCAAGATTTCAATAAAAGCACAACTCTTCCCCGTCAGAACTTGAACTTTTGAACCCTTGAACCGTGAACGCTAATCCTGCTCCGATGATGCCCAAAATTGTTGTCATCCTCGGCCCGACCGCGGTGGGCAAGAGTGAGCTTGCGCTCGATCTGGCAGCGGCCATCAACGGCGCCATCGTCAATGCCGACTCGCAACAAGTTTATCGCTATCTCGATATTGGCACCGGCAAGCCGGCAAAAGCCGACCGTGAGCGGGTCGAGCACTTTATGATTGACGTCGTCGATCCCGATGAAGAGTTTAACGCGGCGCTCTATCGTCGGCGCGCTAGTGAATGCGTTCAGCGGATTCACCAGCGCAAACAGAATGTGATCGTCTGCGGCGGCACGGGACTTTATCTCAAGGCGCTGACCGAGGGATTGTTCGAAGGACCGGGACAGGATGCCGAGATCCGTCGCGCACTGGACGAGCGAATTGAAAACGACGGGCTCGCGCCGTTATATCGCTGGTTGACCGAGATCGATCCGTCCGTCACCTCGACGATTCATCCCAACGATCGTCAGCGGACGATCCGCGCTTTGGAAGTTTACCAGTTGACTGGCAAGCGGCTGAGCGATTGGCAGAAGGAACATGGCTTTCAGGAGCGGCAGTTTGATGTGTTAAAAATCGGTTTGAATCGCCCAAGGGACGAGCTGTATGATCTGATCAACCGGCGTTGTGAGCGCATGGTCGCGGACGGTCTTCGGGAAGAAGTGCGCGGCTTGGTCGAGGGGGGATATGGGTTAACGCTGAAGCCGCTTCGTAGCCTTGGCTACCGACAAATGGGGCAGGTGCTTGAGGGGCGCCAAGCGTTGCTCGATGCGCTTGAAGAGATGAAACAGGAAACCCGCAATTTCGCCAAGCGGCAGCTCACCTGGTTTCGCCGCGAGCTGGACATTAGCTGGTTTCATCCGCAACAGAAATCCCAAATTATCGAGTCGGTGAAAACGTTTCTGTTAAAAAACTAGAGGTCCGAATGAGCTTAAAGCGATCGCTGTATTATTTGCTAATATGCGTTGCCTTGTTAACCGCAATGACTGAGGCTTGCGCGGCGGATGCGCAGATCGATTGGAAAGCTTTAGACGACGAAGCCGTTACGATTCTCAGCCGCTACATTCAGATCGATACCACGAATCCGCCGGGTAACGAAGTTAAGGCCGCGCAGTTTCTCAAAGCGATTTTCGATCGGGAGGGAGTCGAAGCGCGCATCATCGAATCGGCTCCCGGCCGCGGCAACATATATGCTCGGCTCAAAGGCAATGGCTCGAAGAAGGCAATTCTTTTGATGCACCACATGGACGTGGTGCCAGCCGAAGCGAAACTATGGAAAGTGCCGCCTTTCAGCGGCGCGGTCAAAGACGGAGTAATTTGGGGCCGCGGGTCGCTGGACAACAAAGGCGCGGGGATTTTCCAGTTGTTGACACTCTTGGCGTTGAAGCGGCAAAATGTTCAGCTTAAGGGCGACGTGATTTTTCTCGGTACCGCCGACGAGGAAGCCGGCGGCGAGTTGGGCGCCGGGTTCCTGCTCGATAAGCATTTCGAGCTCTTCAAGGACGTTAGCGTCGTGTTCAACGAAGGCGGCGGTATTCGCGTCGGTGATGACGGCCGCGCACGCTTGTATAGCGTCCGTGTCGCAGAAAAGGTACCGCTTTGGTTGAGGCTCACTGCTGTGGGTACGCCTGGCCATCCGGCCTCGCCGAGTGGTGATCAGGCGGTGCTCAAGTTGATTGCCGTGCTTAACCGAATCGCGGCCTATCAGAGCCCGATCAAGGTTGTTCCGCAGGTGCAGCAGTTCTATCGTGATAGTGCGGCGTCGGCGACCACCGGACGGCGTGAGCACTATTTGGACTTGCGCCGGGCGTTGCAAGATCCCGCTTTCGCTGCCGAGTTTACCAAAGACCGAACGAATAATGCGCGAGTGCGCAATACGATTTCGATCACCGGGCTGAAAGGTTCTGAAAAGATTAACGTGATTCCTGCCGAGGCGACGGCGGAAATCGATGTTCGATTGCTCCCTGGCGAGGCGCCGGAGGGGTTTATCGCCGAACTGCGCCGGGTCATCGGCGACGAATCGATCAAAATAGAAGTCCTCTTATCGCGTGGCGCCGCCACGGCGACACCCAGTCCGGATGGCATGAAAGCAATTGCCGAATTTGCCACGAGCCATGACCCCGGTGCGCAAATTTTATCGCCGCTGCCCGGTGGCTTCACGGATTGCCATTTCTTTCACGTGAAAGGGATTCCTTGCTTGGGCTTCCTGCCGCAACGGAGCACGGCCAGCTCTGAGGGTCTCGTGCATGGCGTGGATGAGCGAGTTACGATCGAGCGTCTGACCGCCGCCATGCGTGGGATGTATGAGATTGTTAGCAAGTTAGTGGTAGAATAGGGCCCATGGCTGTCACGCTGGATCGGCGCTGACACCCCAGTAAATTCAACGCCGGCTTTCGTCTCCGCATGGGGTTTTTCGCGTACTCAGGAAATTTGCCTCGCCCAGACTGGCAAGATTGGGAACCAGCCCCGTCTTTTTAGATTAATCAGGGCTATTGTCACATCTTGACAGTCTAGGCCTTCGTTCTTACCTTTTCATTTTAAAGCTTCTCGAACCTACCCGATTTCGCCCAAGACGTTGACATCATTGCGTAATCGAATCCGATGGGGCTCCATGTCGCGACCCCACAGTGCCGTCTTTAAAGATGGCCCAAGTTTTGAACAGAAATGTGAACAGAGACTGGGTCTCGACCGTCTAACTGCCTAAATCCAGAATCAGTTGGACGGCCCCGCGTAAGGAACCAGCGGGCCTATCGCGCCGTTAACGGTTTAAAGGAGAGTGTGATGATACCCGAACTGGACATAGAGAAGGGCCTGGACGATAACTACGAAAAAGACGATTTGGCGCCCTTGGAACTGCAAGATCAAGAAGCCGAATTAAGCCCGGAGCAGACCGACGTTGAGCCCGAAGTTAAAGAATCGGACTTTACGCTTAGCTCGGTGCAACAGTATTTGCGCGATATCGGTGCTATTTCACTGCTCAGTCGCGAACGCGAGATCGAACTTGCCATGGCTATCGAGAAGGGCCAAGCGCAAGTACTCCGGGCGCTCTCCTCGACGCCGCTTGCTTCGCGCTACGTCATCCAGCTCGGTCGATCGATTGGCGCTGGTGAATTGGATCTAAAGGATGTGTTAGAAAAGGCCGACAGCGACAACGGCGAAGCCAGCGACCACCCGCTCGATGCAAGGCCATTCTTACAACGGGTCGCTAAGTTGCGCCGGCTAAGTCAAAGCCACGAACAGTTACGCCGCGAACTCAACCGCAAGCGCATCGCCAAATCAAGGCATGCCTTGGTAAGCGAAAAACAAGCCGCACTCACCAATCGGATTTGTGAGCTGATCAAAGAACTCCATCTAGCCGGCTCCCATCTCGATGAGTTGGTGCGCCGCATCAAGCAAGCGGCGATCCGCATCGAAGGGCTAGACCGTCAGGCGCTCACCGTCAAAAGAATCAAGCAGCCCGAACTCGCCACTGCGCGGCAAAACATCGAGACCTCGATCGGATTGCCGGGGCTGGAAATCGTCGCGCTGTCGCGCTCCATCGAGGCCGGCGAAAGCGCCGTGCGCGTCGCCAAAAAGGAATTTACCGAAGCCAATCTCCGCCTCGTCGTCAGCATCGCCAAGAAATACATCAACCGAGGGCTCGGTTTTCTCGATCTCATCCAAGAAGGAAACCTGGGCCTGATGCGAGCCGTCGATAAGTTCGACTACCGTCTCGGATTTAGGTTTTCCACCTATGCGACCTGGTGGATTCGCCAAGCGGTCACGCGCGGGCTGATCGACACCGGCCGCACGATCCGCGTGCCGGTGCACCGGGTCGAATCGCGCAATAAGGTTCTCCAAACCGCGCGGGAGATGCAGACCAAGCTCGGCCGCGATCCCAAGCCCGAGGAGCTTGCTGAGGAATTGCGCATCGCGGTATCCGACCTGCTCAAGCTGGTGCAAACCCACAGCGAACCCGTGTCGCTGCAAACACCGGTCTGGGAAGACGGCGATGAGTTGGGCGATTTCATCGAGGATCGCATCAAGCCCGAACCGGAGCGCCAAGCGATGGATGGGATAGTTTGCGCTGAGGTTAGAAAAGCCTTGGCGGTTTTGACGCCGCGCCAGGAAACCGTCCTGCGCATGCGCTTCGGCATCGAGCAGAAACGTGAGTTTACCCTCGAAGAGCTTGGTGAAAAGTTCGCCGTCACCCGCGAGCGGATTCGCCAGATCGAGCAGAAATCGCTGCAAATTCTGCGTAACCCGACTCGGCGCAAACCTATAATGACGACAGCGAGAAAACCGGATCAGACGCCCGAGTTGAACTAACCACTGGTGCGGTCACGGTGAAGACCGGTCTTTGCCCGCTGACTCACTCCGCGTTGACACCGCTAAATTCTTCATGCCGCTTTGAATTGCCTTTTCAGGTGTTGAAAAGTGGCTCCAAGGTTGGTAGGAGCCTAACCCTGCGTATCGATGTTGGTTAGGCTGCTCGCGAGGCTACCCCACGCGACAACTGGGCGCAGTTACTAGCGGCGAAACAAATTTGTTGAAAGGCAACGAGGGTGAATCTATGAACGGACAATCGATGGAACGGTTGATGGATGTTGTCTTGCAGATGAAGATCAATCTATCCCATATCAGCGATACGCTTCATCAACAGAGTTTTGAGATTCGCCAGCAGGTCGGCGCGGTTTTCGAAGAGGAGTGCAAATCCCTGGAACGCTGCCTTGGTGGTATCGATGAAAAACTCAAGGAGTGCGCCGGCTACGTCAATGATTATCAGCAATTGCACGCGACGCTGGCGGGCATGCGGGCAAAGCTCATCCAACTCGGCGCCGAGCCGAGCGCGCTACCCGCCGCCTTGCCTGGCGAAAGAATCGAAGACGTTATCCTGTGGCGGGTGCAAGAGTTGAAGGCGTCAGGCAAATTTTCTGCTTAGTCGCGCCAGCGCCACCATCGGGTCAACAGCCGGGACGCCGCGACAAGATCCTGCCCATTTAAATCGCTACCTGCCTTGAGTGGTGGTTCTGTTCGGCAAGATCGCTCTTTTCGATCGGGATGACAGTTCCGCAAATCTGTCATTTCGAGCGGAGCGAGAAAGTTTTTCCACTGCTCGCACCCAGGCCAAAAATTGAACCGAAGCATTACCCTGCTTTGGCGATTGTAGAAAACTTTCCTGCTTGTGTGATATATTGACAGCCGGCTCGGCTGGTCGATGCCATTTATTGCGCTCGTCGTTGGGGCGGCCATTCTCATAGGCGGCGGTTTGCGGTGGTATGGGGTTTGTCTCTACTAGCTATTGCTCAGTCAAAGTGAAACTCCCGGAATTTAGTTCCCACGATTTTGCCTGGGCCAGAGAACGGATGGTTCAGGAGCAGATCATTGGCCGCGGCATCAACGACCCGCGTGTGATCGCGGCCATGCGCAAGATTCCGCGCCATCTGTTCGTCGATCCGGGGATCGTCAATCGCGCCTACGATGACAGCGCCTTGCCGATCGGCGACAAGCAGACCCTCTCGCAGCCCTACATGGCGGCGCGGATGACTGAAAGCCTCGTGCTCGCCGGCTCTGAAAAGGTTTTGGAGGTCGGTACCGGCTCGGGCTACCAGACCGCGCTGCTAGCCGAACTCTGCTTTAACGTTTTTTCCGTGGAGAAGCTTCGCGCCTTGTCACGAAGGGCGCGAAGCTTGCTCGATCGTTTGGATTACCAAAATATCGCGCTCCATGTCGGTGATGGTACCATCGGCTGGTCCGAGCATGCACCCTATGACGCGATTATAGTCACCGCTGGGGCGCCCAAGGCGCCGCAACCGTTGCTCGATCAGCTCTACATCGGTGGCCGCCTGTTGATCCCGGTAGGCGATGATCAGGGGCAAACCCTCCTGCGTCTGGTTCGCACTCGGACCGGATTCAAGGAAAGCCGGCTCGGCGAATGTAAGTTCGTTAAACTGCTGGGCAAGTACGGGTGGCGGGAATGAAACCCGTTTTGGGTTTTGAGTTTCAAGTTCCGAGTTAATTTGAAACCGCTCGCAGGAACGTTGCTGATTGTCGCATGCCGGTCGCAGGCGAAGCTCCATGACTCTTCAAATCAGAATTATCGGGATCGTCTTGTGGGTTTTGTTCGTTGCAGGGTGTTCATCCCGAACAGCGGCGCCGCCTCCGAGCGCGGCGAAACAAATTGATGGCATTCATCATGTTGTAAGGCCCGGTGAAAATTTATATCGCATCGGGAAGGCCTATGATGTGCCGTTCTCAGAGTTGGCGCGGGCTAATGGAATAAAAAACGCGGCGTTGATTCGGGCCGGACAACGTATCTTTATTCCAGGTGCAACACGGTTGCTACCGGTCGAAATTATCACGCCCTCAGAAGCGCCTGTGGTGCTGCCCCATTCTGCCGTGCCTCAGGAGGCGCCGGACGACGGGCTCCTGTGGCCGGTGAGCGGCATGATCAATTCGTCGTTCGGTGCGCGCGGTGCGAGTTTTCATGACGGCATCGATATCGCGGCGCCGGAAGGAACCCCGATCGTTGCAATCGAGCGCGGCGAAGTCGCCTACAGCGATCAGTTGCGCGGTTACGGCAATATCGTCATCATCCGCCACGCCGGCGGCATCATTTCTGTTTATGCCCATAATCAGATCAATCTCGTGCGCGAAGGCCAGCAGGTCGAGCGCGGTACTGTGATCGCTAAGGTCGGCAGCACCGGGCGCGTGACCGGTCCCCATCTCCATTTTGAAATCCGTAAGAACAACGCGGCACAGGACCCGTTGCGCTATCTACCGCAGTTGTGCTGCGTTCCCGCTTCCGATACTTTGACGCCCAGGGGCTGAGACGAGAGAGATCAGAGAATAGAGGTCAGGGTTCAAAGAGAAAAGATGAAAGATTTGAGATGAAAGAGTTGGCGAAGATTAGAAGCGATGTGGTTGGCAGCTTGTTGCGGCCGGCGGCGCTCAAACAGGCGCGGATGAGTTACGACGAAGGCGCGATCAGCCTTGACGAGTTGCGCCAAATCGAAGGTCGACACATCCGCGACGCGGTGAAAATGCAAGAAGAGATCGGTCTACCGGTAGTGACCGACGGGGAGTACCGGCGCTTGAATTTTCAAGATAGTTTCGGTGAGTCGGTGGCTGGTTTCGACGCCGGCAAACCGAGTCTCCACTTCTATGAGAAACGGGTCGAAGGCAGTAGTCCACTGCAGCGCTGGGAGATTCCCGACCAAGGCGAGCAGAAGGGGACCGCGGTGGCGCAGCGCCGACCGGTGGCTGGGAAAATCAGCCTCGCGCGCAACGTGCCGTTGGAAGAGTTCCGCTATTTGAAACAAGTCGCGCAAAAACCGGGCAAGGTTGCGCTGATCGGGCCGGACCGGATTTCCCAACGTTTCGACTGGCAGAACTCCTTATCGGTTTATTCTGGATTAGACGAGTTTGTTGCCGACGTCGTTAAAGTCGAGAGGGAAATTATCCGCGAGCTCGTCGAAGCGGGCTGCCGCTACGTGCAGATCGACGCACCCGGTTATACCGCTTATGTGGATCCGCCGTCTTTGGCGGCGATGCGCGCGCGCGGCGAAGATTCGCAGGAAAACTTTAAGCGTTCGCTGAACGCCGATAACACCATGCTCGCCGGCTTCGACGACGTGACCTTCGGCATTCACCTTTGCCGCGGCAACCAGCGCAGCATGTGGCACCGCGAGGGCAGCTACGATGAGATCGCCGAGCGCTTGTTGAACGAGCTCAACTACGATCGTTTCTTGTTCGAATACGATACACCCCGCGCCGGCGGCTTCGAGCCGTTGCGATTCTTGCCCAAGGGCAAGGTCATCGTGCTCGGTTTGGTGAGCACCAAGGTGCCGGAACTCGAAACGGTGGATGATCTCAAGCGGCGCATCGATCTGGCGGCGAAGTATGCGCCGCTAGAGCAAATCGCGATCAGCCCGCAGTGCGGCTTCTCCTCCGACGTGGTGGGTAATTTGATCAGCGCGGACGATCAGCAGCGCAAACTCGAACGGGTTGTCGAAACCGCGCGCCAAGTTTGGCGCTGAGCTTCGCTGCGCGAAGAATGGCGGATTTCAGATTCCAAATTTCAGATTATCGAGAGGTAGACGAGCATGGGCGACGATATTGCCAGCATCAGGGGCGCGATCCGCGATATTCCAGACTTTCCCAAACCGGGGATCGTATTCAAAGACATCACGCCGCTACTCGGCAACGGCCGGTTGTTCGGCAAGACGATCGATTTATTGGCGGATCGTTACCGCGGGCAAAAGATCGATACCGTGTTGGGAATCGAATCCCGTGGCTTCATCATTGGTTCGGCGCTTGCTTACAAGTTGGGCGCGGGATTTAGCATCGTCCGAAAACCGGGGAAGCTACCCTACGAGACTCATCGTGCGAGCTACGAACTGGAGTATGGCACGGACGCTTTGGAGATTCATATCGACGCGCTGCCGCGCAACGCTCGAGTGGTCATCGCCGACGATCTCATTGCCACTGGCGGGACGGCGGCAGCGACTGCCGAGTTGGTGTCGAAGCTCGGCGGTACGGTGGTGGAATGCGCTTTCGTGATTGAGCTTACATTCCTCAACGGACGAAAAAAACTGCAACCCCAAGGCGTTTATTCGGTGCTGCAATACGACTCGGAATAGCCCCCTGGGAAAGCTACCGTAAAGGGCGATCCGTTTCCTTGACAACTCCCGGCATTCGTCTATAAGTTGGTAGCTATTCAGCGAAATTATAAAATTGGAGCGTATTGCGTGATTGTGCCAGGCCGCGATCGCGGCTAGCTAAGAGATAGTCGATGAGACGCATCGAAGAAATGTCGCTCTGGGAACGCGCGTACTTTCCCGAGATCTGCCGTGGCTTGATGGTCACGGGCTACCGATTCTGGCGCAATCTGGCGGTCCATTGCTTGCAAAAAATCGGTATGGCTCAAGGCAAGTCCGCCTCGATCACCGTGCAGTATCCCGAGGAGCGATGGCCGTATCCGGACACTTATCGCGGCCGGCACCGACTGACCCTCAAGGATGACGAGACGGTGCAGTGCACCGCCTGTTTTCTCTGCGCAACCGCATGTCCAGCCGAATGTATCTTTATCGAAGCGGGCGAATATGCCGACAAGTCAGTGGAGAAATTTCCGGTCCGTTACGAGATCGACACCTTGCGCTGTGTTTATTGCGGCTTCTGCGTCGAGGCTTGTCCTTGCGACGCCATCCGTATGGATTCCGGGACCCATCCCGGCAATCTTGGTTTCAGCCGCAAAGAGTTCGTCGAGACCAAGGAAGTGTTGATGGAGCGCTCCAAAGAATTGACCGAGAAGGGCAAAGAAGGACTGTACGAAAGCTACGTCAAACCTTACCGTCATGTTTAACCTGCGCTGGCATTGGCCAAGCAGACTCTGAAGGAGGCATCCCATGTCACACTCACAAATCGAAAACGGGGCAAAGACGAAAGGCATCACCGATCAGCCGCTGCCCGCATCGCACAAGGTTTACGTTCATAGCCATGAGCATCCCGACGTGAGCGTGGCGATGCGCGCGGTGACGTTGTCGAACGGCCATAACGGTCATGGCAACGGTAACGGGAACCATGCCAATGCTCCGGTGATGATTTACGATACGTCGGGCCCGTACACCGATCCGAATGTCGAGACCGATATTCGCCAGGGCTTGCGGCCGCTCAGGCAGGATTGGATTCGCGCGCGCGGCGACGTTGAAGAGATTGCCGGTTCCAGCTACGTGGCGCCGGCCAAAAAGAACGGCAAGACGAATACACCGCAAACTGAACGTTTCCCCGATGCGGCGCGCCGGCCAATTCTTCGGGCCAAACCGGGCAGCAACGTTAGCCAGATGCACTATGCGAGGAAGGGGATTGTCACGCCGGAGATGGAATTCGTCGCGATCCGGGAAAATATTGGCCGGCACAAAGCATTCGAGAACGGCGGCGCTGGGAACGGCCGCACTCACGCCGGCTACAGTTTTGGCGCAGCGATCCCCAGTTTTGTCACTCCGGAATTCGTGCGCGATGAAGTCGCCCGCGGGCGCGCGATTATTCCGTCAAACATCAACCATCCGGAAAGCGAGCCGATGATCATCGGCCGTAATTTCCTGGTCAAGATCAACGCCAATATCGGCAACTCGGCAGTGGCGTCTTCGATTGAAGAAGAAGTCGAGAAGATGATCTGGGCGACACGTTGGGGGTCGGACACCGTCATGGACTTGTCCACCGGCGCGGATATTCACGAAACTCGCGAGTGGATATTGCGCAACTCCCCGGTGCCGATCGGCACGGTGCCGATCTATCAGGCTTTGGAAAAAGTCGACGGCAAAGCCGAAGATCTCACTTGGGAAATTTTTCGCGACACTTTGATCGAGCAGGCCGAGCAGGGCGTGTCTTACTTTACGATTCATGCCGGCGTACTCTTGCGCTATGTGCCGCTGACGGCCAAGCGCGTCACCGGCATCGTATCGCGCGGCGGATCGATCCTGGCAAAATGGTGTCTGGCGCATCACAAAGAGAATTTTCTCTATACCCACTTTGAAGACATTTGCGAAATCATGAAGGCTTACGACATTGCGTTCTCGCTCGGCGATGGTTTACGGCCCGGCTCGATCGCCGATGCCAACGACGAGGCGCAGTTCGGCGAACTGGAAACTCTCGGCGAGCTGACCGAAATCGCTTGGAAACATGATGTCCAGGTGATGATCGAAGGGCCGGGCCATGTGCCGATGCACATGATCCACGAGAACATGACCAAGCAGTTAGAAGCCTGCCACGAAGCGCCGTTCTACACCCTAGGTCCACTAACGACGGATATCGCTCCCGGCTACGATCACATCACCAGCGCCATCGGCGCGGCGATGATCGGTTGGTACGGCACGGCGATGCTCTGTTACGTGACGCCCAAGGAACATCTCGGTTTGCCTGACAAGAAAGACGTGAAAGACGGCGTCATCGCCTATAAAATCGCGGCCCATGCCGCGGATCTTGCCAAAGGCCATCCAGGCGCGCAGGAGCGCGATAATGCGCTTAGCGCGGCGCGCTTTGAGTTCCGTTGGGAAGATCAGTTCAATTTGAGCCTCGACCCCGATACCGCGAGAGAGTTTCATGACGAAACCTTGCCCGCCCAGGGCGCCAAGGTAGCGCATTTCTGCTCCATGTGCGGGCCGCATTTTTGCTCGATGAAGATAACTCAAGACGTGCGTGATTACGCCGCCCAGATAGGCATGGATGAACAGGCCGCGCTCACGGCCGGCATGAAAGAGAAAGCCGAAGAGTTTAAAAAATCTGGTTCGAAGATTTATCAAGAGGTGGGTTCGAGCGGCGCCGACGATTCCGCAACGGTAACGATGCGGGCGGCGGCGAAAGACTGACCCGGCCCATTCGGATTTTCGCCGCATACGAGAAGCGCCGAAGGGATGGCATCAAAGCGCAAGTCTTCAATCATCGACGCCGGAGTCTTGCCGCTGTTCATCGTTTTGGCGTTGATCGGCGTATTGGTGGGTTCGCGTTGGTTCCTCGACCCTCCCAATATGGTGATTGACGGCGCGATCGTTAGTCTCATCGGGTTTGGCTGTTTGTTAAGGGTAAAGTTCTCGAAATTACGCCGGGGAGTCAGTTCGCCGGACTCGACCGAAACGGGTATTGGAGAGCGTGATTATCGGACCGCATTTGCGCTTATATGTCTTGGGGCTATCTTGGTTTTAATTGGCAACGCCCTGATTGAGCACGTGGCTCCCTAGCGAGCTGCTCAGCCCTTGCCACATATTCCGAGACTCTTAACCCCATGCGCGTGCTAGTTTACGGATTTGGCGCGTACCAGCAGTTTCGCGACAACATCACCGCGCGCATCATCAAATCCCTGCCGAAATCAGCTGGTCTGATGACCGAGATCTTTCCGGTTCGCTTTCAGCGCCGGCAGTTCATCGCCGCGTTGAAGCGGCATCAACCCGACATCATCCTCGGTCTAGGGCAGAGTTCGCGCAAACAGATTGATGTAGAGACACAGGCGCGCAATCGCCGGCGCGCCGGCAAAACGGATGAGTTAAGACCGATCTTTAGAGACCGGCCGAAATTCTTGCCGGCAACGTTAAAGATTCGCGCCGGCCGTTCGGTTCGAAGCTCGAATGATGCCGGCGACTATGTTTGTAACTATTCGATGTACGTGCTGCTCGACGCGATTGCACGGCGGCGCCGTAAGGTTCAATTTGGCTTTATCCACATCCCGCACAATTGGCAGCTGGATGAGGCCGTGCGATTGGTCCGGGGAATCTTGCGGCAATGCCGTCGGTCAAGCTAGCTGGTTAGCCGACGCAGCGCTTCCATATACTTCTCTTGAGTCTTCTTAACGATTTCCGGCGGCAGTTCCGGCGGCGGCGATTTCATGTCCCAAGGAAGACTCAGCAGGTAATCGCGCACAAACTGTTTGTCGAAGCTGTCGGGCGTTTTACCCGGTGTGTAGCCATCCATTGGCCAGAAGCGCGAGGAGTCGGGCGTCAACACTTCGTCGATGAGAATAACCTCCTCGCCTTCCATGCCGAATTCCAGTTTGGTGTCGGCGATGATGATGCCTTTCTTTTCCGCCAGCGCGCGGCCGCGGTTGTAGATGGCGATCGTTGCATCGCGCATCTTTTCAGCTCTTTTCCTGCCGACTTTGCTAATCATATCATCAAACGAAATGTTGACGTCGTGGGCGCCCGCCGGCGCCTTTGTCGACGGCGTAAAGATCGGCTGATCCAAGCGCGAGGCTTCGACCAACCCTTTGGGCAAGGGTATGCCGCACAGCGATCCGGTCTGTTGGTAATCTTTCCAGCCGGAACCGACGAGGTAACCGCGCACGATGCACTCCACCGGCGCGGGGATGCTTTTCTTGACCAGCATGCTGCGCCCTTCAAGCTTAACTTTGTGCGGCTGACAGTCGGCGGGAAATTCCTCGACCTTGGTGGTGATCAAGTGATCAGGTACGATGTCTTTCATGATCGCAAACCAGAATTCAGACAATTTCGTTAAGATTTTTCCTTTATCGGGGATTACAGTCGGCAAGACAACGTCGAACGCAGAAATGCGGTCGCTGGCGACCAGTAATAGCTTATCGCCTAGGTCGTAAATGTCGCGCACTTTGCCGCGATTTAAGAGTTTTAATCCTGATAGAGTTTCTTCAGCCATTAGGAAACCTTTCCTACTATCGGAAATTCGGTGATCGGTTGCCAGTGGAAATTTACGATACGCCCCGATGCGAATCCTATCCAAACCATATCAATAATTCTGTGTCAATTGGAGTTGGCAGCGTTGCCAATTTTGGACGGGAACAAATGTTGTGATTGCGCCATCACGAGATTTTTTATGACGCTGCCGCGTGTCGCACTTTTCCTTCCGCCAGTTCATTGCGCATTCTCGTACGCTAACATTTAAGTTTTCGCAGATATTGGAGAATTAAAAGAATTTGTCGATACAAGCACAACAAATAGACGGTAGCCCGGTCGCCGGCACAATTGCCAACGCTACCCACATGGTTCGCTTCTGCGGCTAGGCGCTCTGGATCCTGGAATCAACCCCGGCGTATGGCGCCGAAAAAAGCTCGCGGCGTCGGTGCTGAGTTCGCGACTTCCGGGTCTTTTTTACCCTGAGGTTACGATTCAGTTCTTGCAAGAAAAGAGAAAAAAAGCATTCTTTTCTGAAGAGACAGCGGTTAAAGCCGTGCGCGTCTATTTCACAGTTTCCCGGTAGCTTTGCCTACCATCGCGATTCCCGCAAGCAAACCAATCGAGGCGAAGAGCGCTAGTCCAGGAGCTTGGCGGATGTAGTAGATACCAACGACGCCCAAGATGATCAGGAGCACGCCGCTGATCATATAAGTCTTAGTGTTCATGTCCCATACCTCCATTTTTGACTAACGCCATTAACGAAAGATTGAGCCAAATAAAAAGGCCGACCGGAAACCAGAGTTTCCTTGGTCGGCCCATTTCCCGACTGGTTTGTTTGATTTCAAACCAACCCTTCGGGACATCGTCAGACTGTGGAGTTTATAGGAGCGGCGCCGTCAAATGTCAAGGGTCCTTTTTACGAGCTAGGGATTTCTGCAGGTTGTTATCCAGGGAAAAGACAAAGACCCGTTCGCCGGATTCGGTGCTGATATCGGTATGCAGATCGAGAATTTTTGTGCCAGTGATATCGCCAACGACCTGGTACAAAAGAGGGCGCGCTTTGTCGATCAAAGTTGCGCGCATTTTTTTGACCAGTTCTTTGCCGTCGATTGACTTTGTCAATTGTTCTTCCGCCGGCGTCAAAACGCCTTTGAGACGAACGACAACCAAGTCTTCGACGATGTGGGCGCACGATTCTTTCGGGCCGCGCCCCATATAGTCGATCTCGAATTGGACGATGGCGCGGCTAATTTCTGCTTCGATTTCGCCTTTGGTTTTCATGTGCAAGCGGCGGGGGGGGGGGGAGACGTCGTACGGCTCGCCATGCGAAGTCAGGTTCAAGGCTTCAGAAGTTGTTTGACTTCGGCTTCGTTAAAACCTGTGAGTTTCGTTATCCCTTTGATGATTACCGGCCGCTTGAGCAAGTTTGGGTCTTTGAGCATGAGCTTGATCGCTTCGTCTTTTGTCGGCGGCTTGAGTTTCATGTTCCTTTCACGGTAAAGCGGCGTACGGGTATTCAGAAACGGTGCAATGGAATCGCCGCCGATGAGTTCGCGCAGCTCTTTTTCCGTGAACGGAGTCTTGCCGTATTCGCGCTCTTCAATGGCTACTTTTTTCGATTGCAAGAAACTTCTTGCTTTCCGGCAAGTGGTTCAGGTCGCTTTGTAGATGAAACGAATTTTGTCGGCCATATTTCCTCTCCGATAAATACCGTACAAGGTTCAAAGTTCAAGGAAAGACTCCGCCCTTTGAACATGAAACTTTGAACCTTGAACGTACCCGTTTACCTATTTGAAGAACTTGGCCACGCGCTCGAAGGCGTCGGGCTCGATTTCGTTACGCACCGGCCATTCCGACTTCGACTTCAGCGGGATCGTGGCGTCGATGATCGCGACCGTGTCGCCAAGCCAGCCGCGGAAGCTCTGTACTTCGCGGATGATCTCAATATCTTTGTCCCAGTGCACCCGGGTGGCGACAGCCCACATCACTTCGCGCTCGTTGAACACGTCAATATCTTCGTCGACAATGACGGCGAGCTTTAGGTTCGGCATTTCGACGAATGCCTGCATGCCGGCCTTATTGGGCTCGTTTTCAAATTCTTTCTTGATCGCAATATAGCAAATGCACCGGCCACAGCCGGAGGCGGCGAGATGGATCGCCTTGATACCGGGGATGTTTTTCTTGATGACGTTGTAAGTGCTGCCTTCCTTGGGGATGCTGCCGAGATTCCAGTGGTCCATGTGGCCGGGCCAGAAATCTTCGACGATGCCGCCCCGCCGGTGCGTGATCGCGGTGACCTCGATCACCGGCACGTCCATTTTCGGCTGAGCGTAACCGAGGATTTCCCCGAACGGGTTTTGCGATTGGCGTACGCCCGGCAGAATTTCTCCTTCGATAATCACTTCGGCGTCAGCCGGCACCATGAATTTGTCGCCCCAAGTCGTCGACGCGGTTAAGCGAAGCGGTTCCTTGAGGAACGCCGAGGCAGTCAAGTAGTCGTTGTTTCCCATGGCCGTCATCGCGCAGGACGAAAGATAGAAAGCCGGGTGATGGCCCAGGATGACGATCACCGGAGCGCGCAGATTCTTCTCCTCGTACTCGCAGGCCATCGCTTCGAGGTGATGGTGTTTATGCGCGGAGAAGCTCATGTGTTGCGGATCATGAAACTTATTTTTGGTAAACGTGATATCGTAGAAGTCGGCGTTCAGCCCCTTCATGGCGCAGGTCATGGTGTGATAGGGACCGGCATCGCCTTTCTGGTGCATCGGCATGGGTAATACTCTGAGATCGGCTTTATCGCCGGTCAACACCACTTGCTTGACCGGCGCTTTTTCCGGCGCGATGATTTCGAGACGGCCTTGCTGCTGTTCGAGCTTGGCGACTTCGAGACTGACGTCCATGGGCGATTTAATATCGCCCATGTCTAGGGAGTCGGCGACGTACTGACGCGTTACCCAAGGATTGTAGAACATTGGGAACTCGGACTTTTGTCCGTTTAGCGCCGGCACGTTCTCGAACAGAACCATCTTGGGTTCGTTACGCACGTCCAGGTGTTTTAAATAGGCGACGGTTTCGTAGTTATTGGCATCGATGAAATTCTTTTCGCGAATCACGGCGCCTTCCCGGGTGGCGCCCTCTTTGGCGATAAAGCTCGGCAAATCTTTGGCCATGAAAAATCTCCTCTACGATATTTCGTTAAAAGTATTTCGTAATTACTTAGTTGAATCGCTCGTGGAGTTCAAGCGAGTCAGCTCGTGAGCAGTCCTTTTAAGGCGTTGAGCTTATGGCGCCAGCCGCTATGACAGAGTAAATTGAGCAGGTGGCGAACTTGCTGAGCTTTTTTCGCCGTCGCCGGATACCAGGGAAACTCTTCTTTGAGACCCAAGCGGTCGACGACGATGGTCTTCTGGTGGCAAAACTTGCGGATGCCTTCGGCGCCGTGACGATAACCGAAGCCGCTCTCTTTGCGCCCGCCCATGGGCGCGTCGGGAATGATAAAGTTCACTAGGCTGTCGTTCACGCATACCGCGCCGCTTTGCAATCGCTCCGCCAAGTGCAGTGCCGCGGTCTTGTCACGGGAGAAGATACTACCGCTTAGGCCGTAGCGGGAATCGTTAGCTAAACGGAGCGCTGTTTCAGCATCGTCGACTTTCATGATCGGGATGACCGGGCCGAAGGTTTCTTCCGTCATGATGTTCATCGAATGAGTCACGTCTATGAGCACGGTGGGCTCATAGTAAAATCCGCGGTGCGCGGGATTGCGCCTGCCGCCCGTCAACACTTTCGCGCCGCCGGCAACGGCGGCGTCGACCTGAGCGACGATTTTTTCTAGCTGCATTTTCGACGTCATGCTGCCGAGATCGACTGGGTCGTCGCTCGGACCTTGGCGGATGGCGCGGACTCTTGCGACGACCTTGTCGACGAATGGCTGATAGACCGGCGCTTCCACGTAGACCCGTTCGACGGAGGTGCAAATCTGACCAGAATTCATCAACGCGCCCCAGACGCAGGCGCCGGCGGCGCGCTCGAGATCGGCGTCCTTGAGAACGATCAGCGGATCTTTGCCGCCCAATTCGAGAGAAACCGGTATCAACCGATCGGCGGCGCGGCGCATGACACGCTTGCCGGTCTCGACGCTGCCGGTGAAAGCGATCATATCGGCGTGGTCGATGAGCGCTTCAGCGGTAGCGCCGTAGCCGATAACGACTTGCAGCAAATGTTCTGGAAAACCGCACTTGACCACGCTCTCCGCGCCGAAAATTGCCGACAGGGGAGTCAATTCCGATGGTTTGATGATAACGGCGTTGCCCGCCATGAGCGCCGGTATCGCTTCGCCGAGCGTCATGGTCAGGGGAAAATTCCACGGACTGATGATGCCGATGACGCCGCGAGGCGCATAGGAGGAGATTACCTTCTTGGCCTTCACCAGCGGGAAGTGCGGCTTGATTCGCGTCGGACGGAGATATTCCTCGGCCCGCCTTGCCCAGGTACCGATGGCATTGCACAGATAAAATAGTTCGTTGCCGCACACTTCGGCGCGCGGCCTGCCGGTTTCGGCGGTGAGAATGTCAGCGAGGCGGTCTGCTTCATCGAGTAAGTGGTCGCGGAGTCGATAAAGGCGATCAGCTCGCTCCGAGAAGCTCGTGCTTTGCCAGTTCGCCTGCGCGTGACGCGCGCGGGCAACCGCCGAGCTAACGTCGGTGGCCGATGCCACCGGTAGTTCGGTGATTGGTTCTAACGTCGCGGGATTGCGAACTTGAATGGTTTGGCGTTCCACAGGTGCTGTTTACCTGATTAGCTGACGTCTCACATCATCGTTTGGCCGCCGCAGATGTTGATCGCCTGCCCGGTGATGCCGCGGGCCGCATCCGAGGCGACGTAACTGACTAGATCAGCGATTTCATCCGCTTCGAGAAATCGTCGGATCGGCACGGCGGCAACCGCTTGAGCTTTAAACTCTTCGGGTGAGATGCCCTGCAGCGCGGCGGTCTCGTTGATGCCGAGCATGGCCATTTCGGTGTCGACCCAACCAGGACAGATTGTGTTTACCGTAATGCCGCGCCGGACGACTTCCAGCGCAAGGGCGCGGGTGAAACCGATCATGCCATGCTTGGTCGTGCAATAAGCTGTGTAGCCTGGCACGCCAAATTTGCCCAGCACCGATGAGATATTGATGATGCGCCCGCCGGACTGATCGGGGATCTGCTGCAAAACTTCCTTGGTGATGAGATACATGCCATTCAAATTGGTGTCGATGATGTCATGCCACTTGCTGTCGTCTTCATCGCTGATCAGGCTTAATGCCGAAATGCCGGCGTTGTTTACGAGGATATGAATAGCTCCCAACTTGGAGACTACTTCGGCAACCGCGCGCCGCACGTCAACCTTGCTGCGCACGTCCATTTGGACCGACAGGACCAAACGGTTTTGCCCGCTAATTTCCGCGGCGGTTCGCTCGATGTGGGCCAAATTGCGGGATAAGATGGCTACCCTTGCGCCATTTTTGCACAAAGACGCAGCAATCGCTTTACCAATTCCCGTACCGCCACCGGTAACCAGCGCTGTTTTACCATTCAACATTGGACCGAACCGTCCCTCCTGGATCACACGATAACTAGCCGCAATTACGTCAATTATCAACGATTCTCTGAAACTCGCCGCCAGCCCCACATTAATCCTGAGCCGGCCGGCCAGGCCTGGTATTGTAATTGCTCTGGGTAATTCAAATTCTCCTTTTACGACCGCGAGTCAGGAGAAATTTCTTTACAGCTTTCTAGACCGTGTAATAAGATTAAGATTCAAGATCAACGACGAGGAGAGTCGGCATGGATATTACTCAACTGTTGGCCTTTGGCGTAGAGCAGGGGGCCTCCGATTGCCATCTGAGCTCAGGAGAACCTCCGATGCTGCGGGTGCACGGCGATCTCAAAAAATTAGACAGCGCTACGCTTAGCCCTGACGAGGTGCACGCACTCATCTTCGACATCATGAATGATTCCCAACGGAAAACTTTTCAGGAGACCCTCGAATGCGATTTCTCCTTTGCGCTCGGAGAGACGGCGCGCTTTCGTGTGAACGTGTTCATGCAGCGCAAGGGCGAGGCTGCGGTCTTTCGCACCATTCCGACTAAAGTTTTGACCTTGGAAGAGCTCGGCATGCCGCCGATTCTGAAACAGCTCTGCGAGAAGGAAAAGGGTTTGATTTTAGTCACTGGACCGACCGGTTCCGGTAAGTCGACTACTTTGGCTGGTATGGTCGACTACCTAAACGAGAGTTTCGAAGGCCATATCTTGACCGTCGAGGATCCTATCGAGTTCGTCCACAAATCAAAAAAGTGTCTGGTCAATCAGCGCGAGCTTGGTCCGAACACGCAATCGTTCGCTAATGCGTTGCGCTCCGCGCTACGTGAAGACCCCGACATCATTCTGGTCGGTGAAATGCGCGACTTGGACACGATTCAATTGGCGCTTACTGCTGCGGAAACCGGCCACATCGTCTTCGGCACCTTGCACACTTCGAGCGCGCCGAAAACCGTCGACCGTGTGATTGATGTCTTTCCGCCAAGCCAACAGGCGCAAATTCGCTCTCAGTTCGCCGAATCGATCGAAGCCGTGATCACCCAGACATTGTGCAAGAAAAAGGGCGGTGGTCGGGTACCGGCGTTAGAAATCATGACCGGCAGCACTGCGGTTCGAAACCTGATTCGTGAAGGCAAAATCCACCAGATCCCCGGTACCATGCAAGTCAGTCAAAAGGACGGCATGCAGACCATGGACATGGCGTTGACCAGTCTGGTAAACCGCGGTTTGGTTACCCGGGAGGAGGCGCAATCGAAGAGCATGAATCCGAATCTGTTTCCCAGCGCCGCGCCCGCAGCTGGTATGGTTGCTGGCGCGCGTAGTTAGGGGAGTAAAGTTTAGCGGAGAAGCGCATGGACATCAACGAATTGCTTAAAACCATGGTGCAGAAAGACGCATCCGACCTTTATCTAACGGTTGCCAAGCCGCCCATGTACCGGATCGAGGGCAAAGTGCAGCCGATCGGTGATGTGAAATTTTCCCCGGCCGATCTCGAAAAACTCGCCGCTGGCATTATGAACGAGCGGCAAAAAAAAGAGTTCGCGGAAACCATGGAAATGAATTTGGCGATCGCGCTTCCCGCAGTCGCCCGCTTCCGGGTTAATATTTTTCAGCAGCGTGGTTCGGTGGGAATGGTGATCCGCCGAATCAAAGCCGATCCGATGACGCTCGCCGAGCTTGGCTTACCTGCGGTGGTCAGTGAGATAGCGATGAGCAAACGTGGGCTGGTATTGTTGGTGGGAGCGACCGGCTCTGGCAAGTCAACCACGATGGCGGCGATGATCGACCAGCGCAACGCCAATGAAGCGGGGCACATCATCACCATCGAAGATCCGATCGAGTTCGTGCACACGCACAAACAATCGATCATCAGTCAGAGAGAAGTCGGTTTCGACACTCAATCCTTTCAGGCGGCGCTTAAGAACACGCTGCGGCAAGCGCCGGACGTTATCCTCATCGGTGAAATTCGCGATACCGAAACTATGGAAGCTGCGATTACCTTCGCCGAGACCGGTCACCTTTGTCTGGCGACTCTGCACTCGAACAATGCCAACCAAGCGATCGAGCGGGTGATGAATTTTTTCCCCATCGAGCGTCATGCGCAAATCTATTTGCAGCTGTCGTTGAACTTGCGCTCGATCATTTCGCAGCGGCTTGTGCGTTCCGTCGATGGAAACCGCATCGTCGCGATGGAGATCATGACGGATACGCCGCGGATCAGGGATTTGATCAAGAAAGGCGAGGTGGATGTCTTGAAGGAGGCGATGGAGCAAGGTGTCCAGGAGGGTTGCCAGACGTTCGATCTGGCGTTGTTTGCCCTCTACAAGGACGGCAAGATTAGCTTGGACCAAGCACTTGCCAATGCCGATAGCGCCAACAACCTCCGGCTAAAGATCAAACTGGCAGGGCTCAAAGTTGACGAAGAGCCAAAAGAGTCTCAATCGACGGAATCGGCAAAGCCGCGGCTAGAACCCCTACAAGCCGCAGGTGGATTTCGTTTGCGAAATACCTAGATATTCATTCGAAAATTGAAGCTGTTCTATCACCGCTGATTCTGTGCCAACGATTATCAGCGGAATTCCCCAAAACTCACTTTCACGGCTGTGTAATCTCTACGGATTTAATCCCCCGCAACTCGCTGCGATCAGTTGATAGAATTGTTCCCATCGCCCGCCGCTTGCTGCTGGATAGTGCATTCGCCGGACTTGTCCGTAGCGCGACCGGTGCTCTTTGAAGCTGTGGCGTGGTTTCAATCTGCGAATGGGGCGATGGACGGCGGCGTCATGACAAGACGTTTCCTGGATTAAGGATTTTGAATCGCGGGTAGTTTTGATGACTTCTTGACAGAATTTTCTATTCAAAGTAGAATGTAGTTATATAGATGCTATCTAAGACTTAGGCTTATGTCTTCCGTTCAAGATCATATAGTTGCTTACGACCCCGAGAATGTAAAAAATGCGCAGGGCTATGAGCAACTCCTGCGAGCTGTCGGCCAAGCTTTAGAAAAAGGTCATCTCCAAAGCTTTGAGCTAACACCACTGGGTAATGGATTTCACATTCTTGGCAGCGCCGCGGCTTTGGATGAGGCCAGTGTTGCTCAACCGACCGCAAGCCGCGTCCGCTCGCTGCTCAACAAGTTACCCAATCATCGCAATGGTGACGAAAAGATGCCGCTCGTGACTGAATCGGCAAAGGCGCCGGTTGAAATTCGGATCACTTTCCAAGATATTCAACAACTCGAAATTGACGGGCGCGCGCGCAGGGTTGACGGTCACTTAATGGCGAACGCGGCGAGCTTGTCGCAGGTGCTGCGTTGTCTGGGTGGTTATCTCAACCAGAAGCGCGCTCGACTGCTGCGGCTCACGCGCGACGGGGAGACGGTTTCGCTGGAATATGAAACTTCACTGGGGAGTCAGATCAAAGAATCATTTAGCGCTACGGGTCTTTATGACATGTGGGTACGAATGTATATGCAACGCGCCGGTCGACTGAATCGCCAGATCGGCGCTACTGAAAGCCGGGTGAAATCGTGATGGACTCATTTAGAGACTTTGGTTATGCCAGCCTGCTCCGACCGGTCGGACAGACCCTCGACAATCTGCGTATCGAATCGTTCACGGTGATCACCGATGACGACGGGTTCATCGTTCGCGATAAGACCCGCAATCGCGCCCAGTTGACACCGCGGGAGAAGACATTTCTAAGCGAGCTCAGCGCATCTCATTCGGCCTTGAAGGCCAAGCAGAATGCACTACGCTTGGCGAGCGGTATTTTTGAATGGCATCTCACCGATGCCGATATCGAGCGACTTGAAAAGGCGGGCCGCGAACGGCGCCGTGACACAGAACAAATTCCCGAGTCACATTCGATGTCGCAAATCTTGCGCATCATCGGCGAGATCGTCGATCAAAAGCGCGGCCGCTTGATCAGTGTATCAAAAGTCGAAAGCCTGGTCACGGTTGATTACTTAACGTCCACCGGACGATTGGTTTCGGAAAATTATACCCAGCCGATGATCTACAATTTCTGGGTGCGCTCGTATAAGCGGCGGGCGGTCCGCAATGCCGCGACGGCATAGCGACGTTCCGCCAGATTGCCAGCCCATATTTTTCGCGTCTTAACTGCCTGACCGCGATTCGCCGGTGCATAATCCGCCCTCGTTGGCGCTTAGCGATTTTTTGTCGAGAACAGGCCGAGCAGCTTGGCGATCGGGTCATAATAGCGGTCGACCACCCGTTCTTTGAGCGGGATGATGGCATTGTCCGTGATGTGGATATGCTCGGGGCAGACCTCGGTGCAGCACTTGGTGATGTTGCAATAACCTAGCCCCGCTTTTTGTTTCATCAGCTCGATACGGTCGTTGCTATCGAGGGGATGCATTTCCAACGAAGCTAGCCGCACGAAAAGACGCGGCCCGGAAAAGGCCGGCTTGTTGTCGTCATGATCGCGGATGACGTGGCAAACGTTTTGACAGAGGAAGCACTCGATGCACTTGTGAAACTCTTGGACCCGATCGATGTCTTCCTGATACATCCGGCGGGTGCCGTCCGCTTCCTTCGGTTTTGGTTTGAATGCGGGAATCTCCTTGGCTTTTTGAAAGTTGAACGACACGTCGGTGACCAAATCACGAATGATTGGAAAGGTTCGCATGGGCGAGACCGTGATGGTTTCCCCGGGCTCGAAGATATTCATGCGCGTCATGCACATGAGCCGAGGCTTGCCGTTGACCTCCGCGCTGCATGAGCCGCACTTGCCGGCTTTGCAGTTCCAGCGCACCGCCAAATCATTCGCTTGCTGCGCTTGGATCGCGTGGATCACATCGAGTACCACCATGCCTTCGCCCATGGCGATACGATAATCCTTGAATTCACCGCCGCCGGCGTCGCCGCGCCATACCCGCATATGGACCAGTTGCTCAGCCATTATTTGTTCTCCTCAAGCAGCGCTTTCAGTTCGTCAGGCATTTCCGGCAGAGGTTCCTGCGCGAGGCTTAACTCACCGGCTTTTTTGCGCACGATGATATTGACCTTGGCGAATTTGGCGTCGGTGTTGGGAAAGTCGTCGCGGGTGTGGCCGCCGCGGCTTTCCTTTCGCTCGATGGCGGCCAGAGTCGCCGCTTCGGCGAAGGTCAACAGCGAATGGAGATCCAGGGCGAGATGCCAGCCGGGATTATAGTGCCGGTTGCCCTCGACTTTGACGTTTTTTGTGCGCCGTTTAAATTGCTGAATTATTTCCAGCGCCTGCCGTAACTCCGATTCGGTGCGAATGATACCGACCAGTTCCTGCATGCATTGCTGCAGATCGGAATGAATCGTATACGGGTTTTCACCGTCCTCGGTTTCAAAGGGCGCCAGTAGCTCGTGCGCATAGCCATCGACTTGATCGTAATTGACGTTCACACCGCCTGTATGAGCTTTGCAGTACTCCGCGGCGTATAATCCAGCGCGCCGGCCGAAGACTAACAGATCCGAGAGCGAGTTGCCGCCGAGGCGGTTGGCGCCGTGCAACCCGGCGGCGACTTCGCCGGCCGCGAATAACCCTGGAACCGTGGTCGCCGTGGTGTCGGCGTCGACGCGCACGCCACCCATCGCATAGTGACAGGTCGGGCCCACTTCCATCGATTCCTTGGTGATATCGACGTCGGCCAGCTCTTTGAATTGATGGTACATGGACGGTAGGCGGCGCCGGATGTAATCCGCCGGCCGCCGTGACGCGATGTCCAAAAAGACTCCGCCGTGGGGCGTGCCACGCCCGGCTTTGACTTCGGAATTGATCGCTCGGGCGACTTCGTCGCGCGGCAGCAGATCCGGTGTGCGCCGGTTGTTGCGCTTGTCATCGTACCAGCGTTCGGCTTCTTCGATCGTTTCCGCGGTCTCGGCTTTGAAGAAATCCGGAATGTAGTTGAACATGAAGCGTTCATTTTTGGTGTTCTTCAAAGTGCCGCCGTCGCCGCGCACACCTTCGGTGACCAAAATACCGCGCACGCTGGGCGGCCAGACCATGCCCGTCGGGTGGAACTGCATGAACTCCATGTCCATGAGGTCTGCGCCAACATCAGCCGCCATGGTGACGCCGTCGCCGGTGTATTCCCAGGAGTTCGACGTGACTTTCCAAGCTTTGCCGCCGCCGCCAGTGGCCAGCACGACGGCTTTGCACTTAAATAGAATGAACTTGCCGCTTTCACGCCAGTAACCAAAGGCGCCGCTGACTTTGCCGCCATCGGTCAAGAGCCGCTGCAGGTTGCACTCCATATAGACGTCGATGCCTTTGTGCACGGCGTGCTGTTGCAGCGTGCGGATCATTTCCAATCCGGTACGGTCGCCGACATGGGCGAGCCGGGCATAGCGGTGACCGCCGAAATCCCGTTGCAGAATTAATCCGTCTTTGGTCCGGTCGAAGAGCGCGCCCCATTCTTCCAATTCGAGCACCCGGTCGGGCGCTTCTTGCGCGTGAATCTGCGCCATGCGCCAGTTGTTGAGCAGCTTGCCACCGCGCATGGTATCGCGGAAGTGAACTTTCCAGTTGTCCTCGGGATAGACATTGCCCATCGCCGCGGCGATGCCGCCTTCGGCCATGACGGTGTGGGCTTTGCCGAGGAGCGATTTGCAGACCAGTGCGGTCTTAACTCCATTGGCCGACGCTTCGACGGCAGCACGTAAGCCGGCGCCGCCCGCGCCGATGACGACCACGTCATATTCATGAGTTTCGTACTTCGCTTCAGCCATTAGAAAAACCTCACATCGTATATCGCCCCACTCGCGAGCAAGCGCACATAAAGATCGGTCAGTCCGACCCAAATCAGACTCACCCAGGCATACTCCATGTGCTTTTCGTTGAGCCGACTGATCAGGCTCCAAGCCTTGAATTTGCTCGGCGCACCATGAAATGAATTGACATAACCGCCGCAAACATGGCGACAAGAATTGCAGGAAAAACTAAACAGCGAGAGCAGCGCCGCGTTGACCGTCAGGACGATGGTGCCGACGCCCATGCCGAATCCGTCGGGGAAGCGAAATGCCAGCAGCGCGTCCCACCAGAGAAACGCCAAAATCACCAGCGACAGATAGAAAAAATAGCGGTGCACGTTTTGCAACAGAAAGGGAAAGCGCGTCTCGCCACAATAGCTTTTAGCTGCGTCGCGCACCGCGCATGCCGGCGGCGATTGAAAGAACGAACGATAGTAGGCCTTTCGGTAATAATAGCAGGTCGCGCGAAAACCGCCTGGCACCCACAGAATGAGGAATGCCGGCGACAAATTCCACCACGAGCCGATCAGCGGCAAGGTCACATGCGCGCAATTCGTCGATATACAGGGCGAGTAGAAAGGCGACAAATAGGGCGCCACATAATAGTTGGCGTTTTGTAAAGCGGCCCAGGTCGCGTAGATGACAAAGCCACCCAAGACCGCGACCACCATCAGCGGCTCAACCCACCAGTTATCTTTTCGCAGGGTGCGAAACTGATCCAGCGTTAGACTTTTCTCAGCCACGATTGTCGTTCCTTTAGTTTGTGAATTTACTCAATGATTGAATCCAGTATCTGGATGTCGCTTCGGAGTCAAGCAATGTTGCCCAATTGTAACATTCATATGTGACGTTCGCGCACGGAACCGGGAGATAACGGCAGCTTCACCATTCGAGCCGGACCGAGAAGCCGCGATAAAGTCTTACTCAATGAGTTGCGAGGAAAGTGACGAACGATGCGGGATGCGAACTATTTTGCCTGGTCTGCCTGTTTGAGCGTCAGATACTTTTCGATGATCTGTGGCACGTCTTCCTTGGTTACTTTCATATACCAAAGCGCTTCCGGCCAGATCATCACGTTAGGGCCAAAGGCGCAGACGTCCAAACAGCCGCTTCTAAGCACGCGGACTTCGCCTTTGAGGTTTCGCTCCTTGACCACTTTTCTAAGCTCCTCCACCACTTCCTCCGAACCGTCAATAGCGCAGGATTTACTCTCCCCGTTGCAGTTGTTGATGCAAACGTCAAGTTACCGAAAGTAGGGCTGTTCTCTTTCGATCATGGAATCCCCCTTAGTGATTTATTTTCGTGTGTATAGCAGAAAAAAAATCCCATTGCACGCGCTTGTGACGCCGCGATTCGGAGAAAAATTGGTGTAAGTTTTTTTGCCTTTGTGTTAGCAGAAAGGGATGCAGGACGGTGTCGATGGTCTTAATCGGAGAGTGGTGCTGTGTCGCAAGTGTCCGCGGCTGGTGCGCTGGCGCGCGGCCTGCGCAAAGAATCCGCCGCGAAGATATCTCGGCCAGGATTATTGGGCCAAACCGTTGGCGGGATTTGGTGATCCTAAAGCGCGATTGCTAATTATTGGATTAGCGCCGGCGGCCCATGGGGGAAATCGCACCGGGCGGATGTTCACTGGCGACCGCAGCGGCGATTGGCTTTACGGCGCGCTCTATCACGCCGGTTTCGCCAGTCAGCCCAATTCGGACAATCGTCATGACGGGCTCGAGTTGAGCGATTGCTACATCACCGCGGCTGTTCACTGCGCGCCGCCGCTGAACAAGCCGAGTTTAACCGAGTTCAACCGCTGCCGTCCCTATTTGGTTCATGAGTTGAAGCTGATGCGCTCGCAACTTTTGGTGGTCATCGTGCTCGGTAAGATCGCCTTTGATACATTTGTCAAAGCATATGAAGAATCCGGTGGAACGCTGCCCAAGCGACGCCCCAAGTTTGGTCACGGCGTTTCGATGCGCTTGCCTGGTGGCCCGCTGTTGATTTGCTCTTACCATCCGAGCCAGCAGAATACTTTCACGGGAAAACTGACGCGACCGATGTTTCAAGCTGTTTTCAAGCAGGCGCGGGCGGCGCTTTCCGGTTAACTGCAGATCGTGGAAACCGGAATTGTTTACGCGATCATCGCAGGCTTGTTCTGGGGAACGAGCCCGGTGTTAGTCAAGCGCGGCCTGGTGAGCGCGGATGTCAGCGCGGCGACGCTCTATCAACAGGCGACGATTCTTTTAACCTTGCTCGTGGCGGCGCTTTGGGAAGGCGATCTTTTCTCCGGCAGAATCGCCCCCCTGGCCGTTTTGATTTTTTGCCTCACCGGTGTCGTCGGCGCTTATTTGGGACGGACGCTGTTTGTCCGAAGCGTCGATCAAATCGGCGCATCGCGGGCGCAGTCGCTCAACAATTCATCGCCGTTGATCACGGTGATACTGGCCGCGCTCTTGCTAGGTGAGCGCTTGACGATACAGGTCGTGTTTGGCGTGCTGCTGATCATTTCCGCCGTAGTGTTTGTCACCAAGGCGGAAGCGAAAAAGGTCGGCGCGCAAAAAATCCGCACTCTCACTTTGACATCCATTCTGGCGACGGTTTGTTACGGCATTGTGCCGGTTATGAAGAAATTTGGCACAGAGAACGGCGGTACTCCAGTCATGGGCGCGCTGGTTATGCACGCGACCGGCCTTCTACTACTGGTTACGTTGGGCAGTTTTCTCAAGATCGAGTTCAAAACTGAAAAGATCGCGTCGAATAGTTTAGTTTGTTTCGTTTCAGCCGGCTTCCTCTACGCGATCGGATCGATCATGACGCTCAAAGCATTGACCTATGCGCCGGCTTCAGTGGCTGCGCCGATCTGGAGCGCACAACCAATTGTCAGTTTCTTTTTGGCAAAGGCAACCCTTAAAGGTATCGAAGAAGTCACTTTCAAGGACGGCATCGCCGCGGTGCTGGTCGTCTTGGGGGTTTTGGTGTTACGGTTGGGCTGAGGAAATTCAAAATTAGAAATTAAAAAATTAGCGCAGGGAGTATTGGAGGTAACGATGAGCGGTAGCAGGGACCACCTTGAAATTGAGGCGGAACTGAAGACTTGCGTTGAAGGTGACACTCGTTTCGATAAGTATTCGCGCCTGCTTTACTCCACCGATGCATCGATTTATCAGATCGAGCCGATCGGTGTCGTCGTGCCACGGCATAAGGCAGACGTGCAAGCCGTCATCGAAGTCGCCAATCGCCTAGGCGTGTCGGTTTTATCCCGCGGCGGCGGTACATCGTTGGCCGGCCAAGCGGTGGGAGACTCGATTGTTTTGGATTTTTCCAAGTACATGCAGAACGTCCTCGAAGTAAACCGAGAGGAGCTGTGGTGCCGCGTTGAGCCGGGTTTGGTGCAAGACGAACTGAATGCTCACGTTCGCGCCATGGGCCTCCAGTTTGGTCCCGACACTTCGACGTCCAACCGCGCCACCATCGGGGGCATGGTCGGCAATAATTCTTCCGGCGCTCATTCTCTCACCTACGGTAAAACTTTGGATCATGTCATCGAATTGACAGTACTGCTCGCCGACGGATGCGAAGTGACGCTGAAAGACTTGGCCCCGGAGCAGGTTGAGCGCAAAAGCAACGACGACACGATCGAGGGTCGCGCGTACCGCGAGGTATTTCGATTGGCGCAGCAGCACAAGAACGAAATCTTGGCGCGATTTCCGAAGATCATGCGGCGTGTTTCCGGCTACAATTTAGACGAATTCATCAAAGCGCAGCCGTTTAACTTGGCGCGCATGATCACCGGCTCGGAAGGGACACTGGCGACTATCGTCGAAGCCAAAATGCGCTTGGTGCCCAAGCCCAAGTGGACGGCGATGGACGTAATTCACTTCAACGATGACATCGAAGCGCTCGAAAGCGCGCAAATCGTGTTGCAGACCGCGCCCTACGCGATGGAGTCGACGGACAAGATGATTCTCAATCTAGCGCGCGGCAATATCGAGCAATCGCGCAAGCTCGGTTTCGTTCAGGGTACGCCGGATTCGCTATTGATGGTTGAATACGCCGGCGAGACCGAAGCGGAAGTTAGAGCGCAGGTGGAGAAGCTTGAAGATTTGCGCAAGCGCGAAAAGATCGGCTACACCGCGACGCTCGCTTTCAAGCCGGAAGAAGTGAAGGCGATCTGGGGCGTGCGCAAGGCCGGCTTAGGTTTGCTGCTTGGCACCAAGGGCGATAAAAAGCCGATCGCCTTCGTCGAAGACACCGCGGTGGAGCCGTCCAAACTGCCAGAGTTTATCAAGCGATTTCGTGAAGTCGTCGCACGCCATGACACGGTCGCCGGCTATTACGGACACTGCTCGGTCGGTTGCATGCATATCCGTCCATTGATCAATCTCAAGGAGGAGAGCGAGCGGAGCAAGATGGTTTCCATCGCCAACGCGATCTCCGATTTGGTGCTTGAATTCAACGGCTCGATGTCGGGCGAGCACGGCGACGGCTTGGCGCGCAGCCACTTTAACGCCAAACTGTTCGGCCCGGCGTTGTACGATGCCTTTCGCCAAATCAAGCGCGCCTTCGATCCGAAAAATATCATGAACCCTGGCAAGATCGTCGACGCCCCGGCAATGACCGAATCGCTCAAGATCAGCCCGCAGTACAAGACCTGGGAGCCGCCGACGACTTTGGATTTTGCCGAGCAGGGTGGCTTCGCGCGCGCCGTGGAGATGTGCAGCGGCATGGGCGAATGCCGTAAGAAACTCGACGGCACCATGTGCCCGTCTTACATGGGTACCCTCGACGAAGAGCACTCGACCCGCGGGCGCGCGAACGCGCTGCGCAACGTCATTGCCGGATTGGTGCCCAAGGAGGAGTTCACCGGAAAGCGATTGTATGAAGTGATGGATCTCTGCCTCGAGTGCAAAGCCTGCAAGGCGGAGTGCCCGTCCAACGTCGATATGGCGAAGTTGAAATATGAATTTCTCGACCACTATCACCGTGCCAACGGGTTGCCGCTGCGTAATAGAATTTTCGGCGCCATTGAAACGTTGAATCGCCTTGGCTCGGCGCTCGCGCCGGTTTCAAACTGGCTGGCCAATTCCGCGCCCAATCGTTGGTTGATGGAAATCTTCACAGGCATCGACCGGCGCCGGCCGCTGCCGCAGTTCGCCGGCGAGAGCTTCGCAGCTTGGTTTGCCAAGCACAAGGCAGAAGGGGACGGCGCGAACGGCGACGTGGTTTTGTTTCATGACACGTTCAACAATTACAACACACCCAACGTCGCCATTGCGGCGACGCGCTTTTTGGAGAATTCAGGCTATCGCGTCCTGCTGGTCGACAAGAAGTGTTGCGGACGGCCGATGATTTCGAAAGGAATGCTCAGTGCGGCAAAGGAAAACGCCGCGTGGAACGTCGAGCGACTGGCACCTTACGCCGAAAAGGGAACACTGATCGTCGGCTTGGAGCCGTCGTGCCTGCTGACGTTGCGCGACGAATATCCAGAGTTCATCCGGACAAGCGCGGCGAAGAAAGTCGCCGAGAACAGTTTTATGTTCGAGGAATTCGTCATGCGCGAAGTGAACGCGGGCAGATTGACACTCGGTTTCAATGGAAGCGGGAAGAAAGCGCTGCTACACGGCCACTGCCATCAGAAAGCCTTGGTCGGCACGGCGCCGACCGTGGCCATGCTCAAAGCCGCGGGTTACGAAATCAGCGAAGTTGACTCCGGCTGCTGCGGTATGGCGGGATCTTTCGGTTTTGAAAAAGAGCACTACGATTTGTCGACCAAAATCGGCAACCGCCGCTTGGTACCGGCCATTAAAGCTGTAGCAGCTGATGTCGAAGTGGTTGCTCCGGGAATTTCCTGCCGCCAGCAGATCGACCATTTAGCCGGGCGCAAGACGAAGCACCCGGCGGAATTGCTGCTTGAACTGACTGCTCAATGAAATCAACCTCGGCTTGGTAATCCAGGGTATAATTTCGCGCTTTTCGGCAAAGTTTCGCCCATCGTGTTTTCATGACGATCCGTATGCTTCCCATCGACCGGCCCCAATGGAATTTCTAGGTAGAATTCAACTTGACCCTATCGACTGAAAATCCAATAATTAAAAGTATGAAAATACCTTTTCGAGTCCTATGGGTCATGGGGTTGATCGTGCTTCAGCTCGCTGCGTGCGCTGGCGACAAGTTGATCGAACCTGCGCCTCCCGCTCCCGCACCGGCGCCAAGACCGGCGCCTGTGTCTTCGCTACTCGATTACCGCGGACCGGTGACGCGTTCGTTCTTGATGGGATTTACCCAATGGCCGGCCGATCTCACTGACGATGGAGTCGCGGTTGCGCGGGACTATGCGCAAGCGCGCGGCGATATCGTTGCGATCAGTTTTCTCGGCGGCATTCCTTGGCCGGAAGCCTTCGACGGTAAGCCGTTTTCCAAAGCCGTTCAGGAAAACCTGAACAATCGGCCGGCGCCAGGAAAGAAACTGTTCTTGTCGATTTCGCCGCTCAATAAGGATCGCCGCGATCTCGCGCCCTACTGGGGTGATGCGGAAAATCAGCCGTTGCCCAAACCGTGGGACAAGGAGCCGCTCAACAGCGCGCGGGTGAAGCGAGCCTATCTCAATTTTGTTTTGCGCGCGGTGGACGCCATGCGGCCGGATTATCTTGCCATCGGTGTCGAATCCAACATGCTGTTGTCGCGCGACGGCGCCAAATGGCGCCAACTGACGGAACTGCATCGCGACACTTATTCGGCGGTGAAAAAAGTCCATAAGACACTGCCGGTTTTCTTCACCACAGAAGTGTTGCATTACAAACGGCTGACGCGCGACGCCAAAGGCTCCGCCCAGGAAAAAGAAGTCGGCGAAATGATGCGCTACAGCGATATGTTCGCCATGAGCCTGTATCCGCACATGAGCCCGGAGGTGCCGCGCCCGGTGCCGCCAAGTTTTCTCGACTTCGCGACGGGTTTTAAAAAAACCATCGTCGTTGCGGAGAGCGGCATGAATTCGCGCAACGTGGAACTAAAATCCTACGGCGCTATGCTTCGTGGCTCAGATGCGGACCAGCAGCAATTTACCGAGCTACTACTCAAGACCGCGGCCCGCGACAATTACGAGTTCGTCATCAACTTCGCCACCACCGATTCCGAGCGCCTGGTCGCCAAACTGCGCCCGCCGCTCGACGATATCGCCCGAATATGGGCATTTACTGGCATGCAAACCAGCGACAAGCGTCCCAAGCCGGCATCGGCGGTGTGGGATGGATTTTATCGGGCCAAGTACGAGCAGGCGAAGTGGTGGTAGCTCCTCGCTAGCGCTTGGAACCTCAAATTATAAAATTTCAGATTTCAAACTTGGAATGCAGGCGACCGAACATACCGCCCGATCCGTTAACCACCGGTTACGTCCCGATTAGTGAATAGAACAGCACCAGCTCTCCGCTTCCGCTGGCCGCGAAATCGTGCGGCGTGCCTTTTGGAATGTGACAGACGATTCCGGGCCTCAGCGGGATTCTTTTTTCGTTCACGCTTAATCGTCCGCTGCCTCTGATAACTTGGCAGACGACGTCTTTGTCGTCGTGGTTGATCTGTTGCCGATCTGAGTTTTTGGTTGGCCGGAAGGCGATCAGGCCGCTGGTGAATTGTTCTGCTTTGAAACAGTCGGCGTAGCGGATTTCTTCGTTGATTCTCTTGAGACCCTTCAGAGCAGAGTTAATCTTGATGATTTTCATTGCTGATTCGCGCAACAACGGTTGCAGAGAGCTAACGCCATTCGCCCTACATCCGAAATTCCTGATGGGATTTTTTGCGACCTTTGCGTTCTTTGCGGCTAAAGCGTTCTTATTCGTATTCCGTCACCGCTGCCAGAATTTCTTTGATCGCTTGCTCGGCTTTGTCGTTCGGAACGCGGCTGGAACCGACGACTTTGTGGCCGCCTCCGCCGTAGTTCGTTAACAGCTCGCCAACGTTCACATTCGATGTCGGATTGAAAATGTTGTAGCCGACCGAGATCGCCGTGGTGTTTTCGCGCTGGCTGTCGTGGGCGACTTTGACTTGGATGTTGCCTTTGGGGAAGAGCGTGAAAATTAGGAAGCGATTGCCGTCGGGGATCTCTTTGACGCCGCGCAGGTCGCAGTAGATCACGTTGCCTTTGTACATCGTTCGTTCGAGCAGGAGTTTACGAAGCTTTTCTTGCTCGTCTTGAATGCGCTGGCAACGCTGCTTGACGTCTGGATCGCTCAAGGTTTCTGCCAAGCTAGTGTCGCGCAGCAAGTCGATCACTTTCAGCCAATACGGCGGGTCGCCGGCATTCTTTCCATCCGTGGTCATCGAAATCAGCACGTAACCTTGCGGGTTGAGCACGTCTTCTTGCTCCAATTTGCCGGCGTCGACGCGGTCAACCTCGTGCATGAGATGCTGCATGCGAGCTGTACCAAGAAACTCGGCGATTTCCTCTGGCGAATTCCTATTGCCGGTTGCCTGCTGCCTGTTGACTAATTCCGTATAGTACTCGTAAACGACTCGTGCCGCGCTCGGCGCCAGACGAAAACCGCCCTGGCCGATCATAATCGGTTTGAGAAAATTGGGGGTGGTGTTGGTAATGTGATGGTCGAACCAGAGCGTGCAGTTTGGATGATAGGGTAGGTTGGTGATGACGTCGCCGCGGCGAATGGCGACTAGGCCATCCTGCATGAATTTGGGCTCGACGAATAGATAATCATCAATCTTTTCGAACTTGGTGACGAGAGCGCCGCAGACCAGTCCGTCGAAGTCGGCGCGAGTGACGAGTCTCATCGAATCACTGCATCGACGGGCGTATAAGGTAGATTAAAGGCGCTGGCGACACCTTCATAGGTGACTTTGCCGTCGAATGTGTTGAGGCCTTTCGCTAAGGCTTTGTTTCGCACGAGCGCTTGAGGAAAGCCGCGATTGGCCAGCTCAAGACCGTAGGTCAGGGTCGAATTGGTCAGCGCATACGTCGACGTATTCGGGACGATCGCGGGCATGTTCGTCACGCAGTAGTGAACGACTTCCTCTTCGACGTAAATCGGCTCGAGATGAGTGGTCGGACGCGAAGTTTCCGCGCAGCCGCCCTGGTCGATGGAGATGTCGACAAAGGCTGCGCCCGGTTTCATTCGTCTCGCCAAGCCACGCGGTATGAGCTTCGGCGCTTGCGCGCCGGGGATTAACACGGAACCAATCACCAGGTCGGCGTCGACCACCGCTTCTTCGACATTGGCCCGGTTGGACATCAGCGTGGTCACATGACCGCCGAGAATGTCATGGACGTAGCGTAGCTTGGTTGGATTGATATCGAGAATGCTCACATAGGCGCCCATGCCCGCTGCGACCTGGCACGCCGCGGCGCCGGACATGCCCGCACCGATAATGACGACATTGGCGGGACGAACGCCTGATGCGCCGCCCAGGAGAATTCCTCTGCCGCTATTTTCCGCCTGGAGGCACCATGCGCCGACCTGGATCGACAAGCGCCCGGCGATTTCGCTCATGGGGGCGAGCAGCGGCAGGGAGCCGTCATCGAGCTGAATCGTCTCGTAGGCGACGGCGATGACTTTGCGCTCAAGCAGCGCGCGCGTGACGGATTCAGCAGCGGCGAGATGCAAGTAGGTGAAAAGGATTTGGCCGCCGCGCATCAGCGGAAACTCTGACGGCTGCGGTTCCTTGACCTTCATAATCATGTCCGCCTGCCGCCATACGTCCTGTGCGGTATCGACAATGATCGCTCCGGCGCTTTCATAAGCCTGATCGGTAAGACCGCTGCCCAGTCCGGCGCCTTTTTCGATCAGCACTTTGTGATTGCGCGCGACGAAGCCGGCGACCCCCGTCGGAGTAACGGCGACGCGATTTTCTTCGGTTTTGATTTCCTTTGGCACGCCGATAATCATGGATCAAAGGCTACGCGAAGGAGTTGAAAAAGGCAAAAGGCAAAAGTTAGCCGGCAAGTGGTAAAAAATGACTTTTACCCTTTACCTTTTTGCTTTTGAATTTCGTTGTCACCGGTTGATCGCCCAAACCAAGATCGCCCAGCCCGCCAGAAATGCCAGGCCGCCGATAGGCGTGATGACGCCGACCTCGCGCATGCCGGTTAGGCTTAAGATGTAGAGACTGCCGGAAAAGATGACGATGCCGGCGATGAAGCACCAGCCCGCACCGTGGAGCTTGGCTTCGGGCCAACGGGTGGCGGCCCAGGCGACCGCGATTAGGCCGAGCGCGTGATACATCTGATAGCGCACGCCGATTTCGAAGATGTTGAGCATCTCCGGTGTTAGCTTGGTCCGCAGCGAATGGGCGCCGAAGGCGCCAAGGGCGAGGGCGACGAATGCGGCGATGGCGCCAGCGCTGAAGAAGAAACGGTCCATGGGTACGTCCTGATCCTGAGTCGTGGTTCGTGTTCAGAGGGGCGAGGCGCGCCTGGCTCCCCTACATATGCCGACAATTAGCTAGCTGCGTCTCGTTGTAGTGAGACCATTATCTCGCCTTTTTGGATGACGATTTGCCGATAATCTTTGCGCTGGCTTAGTGCGTCGATCAATTTGACCAGCGGTTGGCGCGCTGTGAGATATTCTTTCGGCCCACCGGCGGCTTTCATTTCTTCGATCTCTTTCACTTCGAGATTCCAGCGCAAGAGAAATTCCTCGTCGGAAATATTTCCGGCGTTCATCTTTTTGCGCAACTCCGTGACCGACGGTTCCGGCGGCGGCCGTTCCGCCCATTCTTTGGCCCGTGGCCGGTCGAGAATCTTTGCTTTGACTTCCGGCGCCATCAGCTCCGAGCCTTCTTTGCCCCAGTAGCCAAGGGCGTATTGGATAATTTGATCGGTGACTTCTCTGTAACGCTCGCCGACGATGACGTTGATCGCCGCTTGGCTGCCGACGAACTGCGACAGCGGCGTGACCATGATCGGATAGCCAAGCTCGGCGCGCACCTGCATGGTTTCTTCCAACGCTTGATCGATCTTGTTTTCCAGCCCGACTTTACGCAGTTGGAAGCGCAGATTGGAAATCATGCCGCCGGGCACTTGATGTTGATATTGGGAGTAGTCGTATTCCACCGGCGCGCCGATGGGGAAGCCCTCGCGCTTGGCGATGTAAGTGAAATGATGCGAGACCGGCTTGAGTATTTCCTCGTCGATGAGCGTCTGGTAGCCCAGCGCGCGAAGATTTTTCGCGACGTTAAACAGCGACGGATTCGATGACCCGTCGGCCAGCGGCGGCAGCGCGGTATTGACGATCTTGATGCCAAGCTTGACGGCTTCGAGACAACAAAGCGGTCCCAAGCCGGTGGTGCAGTGGGTGTGCAGTTCGACGGGAATGCCATCGGCGTTGGCGAAGACGATGGGTACCAGCGTTTGCACGCGCTCGGGCGTGAGCAGGCCGCCGGGGTCTTTTAAGCACAAGCGGTTTACCTTTAACGACGCGGCATGGCGCGTGCGCTCGGCGAAGTATTCGTCGGTGTGTTTCGGCGATACCGAGTAGATGACGTTCAGCACCGGATTGATGCCAACGTCGCGGGAGACTTTGGTCTTCCACTCCCAGCCTTCGAGATCGTTCCACTCCTCGGAGATGCGCGCTTCCCGGATACCGTTGGCGGCCATCCGCTCCATGAAGAGGCGATACAGCGAGCGCGGTGTGAGGTCGAAGGCGCTGAAGCGTCCGGCGTTCAAGCGTAGCGGCGTATTCTTAATTCTCTGGCTGACCAGCTTGACCCGCGCCCAGGGGTCTTCTTTGAGCTCGCGCACGCATTTTTTCAAGTGCGAGCTGGAGATCAGTTCAATGGCGTCGAAGCCGGCGCGGTCCATGGCTTCGGCCACGGGCAACATCATGCCCGTGGTCATGTTCTCGGCCCAGAGGCTCTGATGGCCGTCACGGATGGTCGTGTCGACGAATTTTATGCCGTCCATGGTTTACATTCTTGGCGCTAAATGACGCAAAGTTTTTTCACCACGAAGGTCACAAAGGACACGAAGGGTTCGAATGATTAAATCTCCGAACTTCGTGCTCTTCGTGTCCTTCGTGGTGATCAAGGAATTTTCGGATAATTCTACAGTGTCAACCCAAAAAACTTCACGGCGTTGTCCAGCATGATCTTCTTGCGGATTTCGGGTTTCATGTTGACTTGCCCGAACTCTTCCAGCCAGCGCTCGACTCCGATGGCCGGCCAGTCGGAACCGAACATGGCTTTGTCTTGTAAGAGCGTGTTGATGTTGTGCAGTAATTCCGCTGGGAAATACTTGGGCGCCCAGCCGGACAGATCGATAAAATAATTCGCCTTGTGTCGGGCGATAGCCAAGCTTTCCGCTGTCCATGGCCACGTCGGGTGAGCGCTGATGATCTTCAGCTCGGGAAAGTCCGCCGCAACCTCGTCTAGATGAATCGGTTGGCTGTATTTGAGCTTGATGCCCATGCCGCCGGGAGTGCCGGCGCCGGCTGCCGCCATGCCGCCGTGGAACAAGATCGGCATATTCAATTTGGCGCACTGTTCCCACAACGGATAGAAGCGCGGATCGTTGGCGTAAAAATGTTGGCGCGCCGGATTGAGCTCGCCCATGCCGCACAGTCCCAATTCCTTGCAGCGTTTGATTTCGTCCAAGGCCAGCTTGCCGGTCCAGGGGTCGATGGCGCCGAAGGCCAGGAAAACATCGGGATGTTTTTTCACGGCGCCGGCGACGTGATCGTTGGGCAGCGGCGTCAAGCCAGTGATGGTCTCGTCGCGAGTGTTCATGATCACCGCCATCATCTTGCGGGCGCGATATTGATCGGCCATTTCGTCGATCGACACCGGCGGCCGCTCGCGGCCAAAATAGCGAGCCATTTGCGCCGTGCGGTCGCCTTTGGATTTTTGACTCGCTTCATCCGAAAGATGAACATGCACGTCGATTGCTACAATTTCTCTTGCCATGGTTTGGTGCCTCCTAAGTTATGTTTCATTTCTTATTGCATTGGCGAAGGGTTAGTTCAAGGTTCCAGGTTCAAAAGTTCAAGGTTATCGGACCTCAGGCCGCGTCACTGGCGCCGATGGGCGAGACTACCTTAGAATCCCGAACATTGAACCCTTGAACCTTTGAACGGAACGCCGCGCCTAAACGCGGCGTTCCATCGTTACGGAGAAATTTGGCGTCTGTACATGGATCTGGCGGTTTTTGGTCCGCTTCGACAACTCTTGCAACAGGTTCACCAGCGGCTGCTCAGAGTTCAAATATTCCAGCGGGCGCTTATTGGCGCGCATGAAGTCGATATCCTCTTTGCCGACGATCCAGCGCAGCAGCAATTCTTCGTCGGAGGTGCCTTCGGCGCCGAGCCGGCGGCGCATCTCATCCGGTGACGGTTCATCGGGTGTCCATTGAGCCCACTCCTTGGCGCGTGGGCGGTCGAGAATTTTGTCCTTGACGCTGGGTGCCATGTCGCGTGCTCCTTCCGCCCCGGCGTGGCCGAGGGCGAACTTGATCACCTGATCGGTGACTTCTTTGTAGCGCTCGCCGACGATGACATTGATCGCCGCCTGGCTGCCGACGAACTGCGACAGCGGCGTGACCATGATCGGGTAGCCGAACTCCTCGCGGACCTTGATGGTTTCCTCCAACGCCTCGGGGAATCTATGCTCCAAACCGACCTTGCGCAATTGGAAGCGCAGGTTCGAAAGCATGCCGCCGGGAACTTGGTGCTGATACTGGGAGTAGTCGTATTCAACCGGCGCGCCGATTGTAAAACCCTCGCGCTTGGCGATGGCGGTAAAATGGCGCGACACCGGTTTCAAGACTTCTTCGTCGATATCGGTCTTGTAGCCCAAGGCGCGGGCGTTTTTCGCGACATTGAACAGCGACGGGTTCGAAGTATCGTCAGCCAGTGGCGGCAATGCCGTGTTAATCGAGCGGATGCCGAGCGCCATGCCCTTGATACAGCAAAGCGGGCCGAGGCCGGTCGTGCAGTGGGTGTGCAGTTCGACGGGAATGCCGTTGGCGTTCCTAAAGATGATCGGTACCAAGCTGTCCATTCGCTCCGGTGTCAACAAGCCGCCCGGATCTTTGAGACAGAGCCGATAGGGTTTGAGTGACGCCGCCTGGCGCGTCCGCTCGGCGAAGTATTCGTCCGAGTGCTTCGGCGAAACGGAATAGATGAGATTCAAAATCGACTTCATGCCGGCGCGGTGGCACTCGCCGACGCGGAACTTCCAGCCCTCGTAGTCGTTCCACTCATCTGAGATGCGAGCTTCCTTGATGCCGTTGGCGAACATGCGCTCGACGAACAGCCGGTACATGGATGGCGGATTGTACTCGAAGGTGTTGACCCGGCCGGCGATCAAACGGAGCGGGGTCTTGGTGATCAGCTTAGACACCAAGCGCACGCGCTCCCAAGGATCTTCTTTCAGCTCGCGCACGGTTTTCTTCAAGTGCGAACCGGAAATTAACTCGATCCCCTCAAACCCCGCATCGTCTAAGTTCTTGGCGATCGGCAGCATCATGCCCGTGGTCATATTCTCCGCCCACAAGCTCTGATGGCCGTCGCGGATGGTGGTGTCGACGAATCGAATGGTGTCCATGGCGCCTCCGGCGAATCTAAATTGCAAAGCTCTCATTTCAGATAGCATGAAGACGACGCAATTTCATGAACCCACGTGTAAAATTCGTTTGAAGCCTCGCTCGCCTCTGTGTTAAGTCGATGACAGGTCGGTCGCAGAGGTTCGAGGCAGTTTTTTCTCGTATTTATTTGGAGCGTGCGCTAGAGTTCCGACAATCTTAGTAGAATGGTTTGTGGCTGATCATCAGCCTGGAAAAGAGGAATGCAATGAAAGTGAACTGTCGGCATGGGCTGGTATTTTTTGTCGCCATTTTAACCGCGTTTGGCTTGGCTCCGGCATTTTCAGCGGAGACGCCTTTCTATCGCGGCAAGACCCTAACCGTGCTGATCAATTTTGCTACCGGCGGGCCGACGGATATCGAGGGCAGGCTTGTGGCCCGTTACCTGGGAAGACAGCTTCCCGGACAGCCGGCGGTAGTGGTGCAGAACATGGCCGGCGCCGGTGGTGTGACCGGCACGAATTACCTCGGCGAAGTTGCCAAACCCGATGGCTTGACCATGGGGTATTTTACCGGGCAGTTTTTTAATCTTCTGACCGCCGATCCCAATCTTAGAGTCGATCTCGCTAAGTTCGCTTATATCGCGAGCATTGAAGGAGTCGCCGTTGCCTATCTACGAAAGGATTTCGGGCCGGGTATTCAGGAACCTAAAGATATTATCAAAGCGAAAGGTCTCAGGGCGGGCGGCTTAAGCCTCAATAGCGCGAAGGACGTACGCTTCCGGCTACAACTTGATCTCCTGGGTGTTCCCCATCAATACGTGACCGGCTACAACTCTAACTCGGACGCACGTCTAGCCGTGGAGCGAAACGAGATCCAGTTCTTTACCGAGGGAACGCCCGGCTATCGCTCTCAGGTGCAACCGCGCATGGTCAAGGACGGCATCGTCCTGCCTGTTTACGCTGACGAGCTAGTGACTGCGGATGGAGAGTTTAAGCCGAGCGCGGAGGTGCCCGATATCCCTTCTTTCTCCCAACTCCACCGGCAGATATTCGGCAAACTCGGCACGGGGCCGCAGTGGGAAGCGCTGAAGACGATCAATCTCACCCACGCCATGCAGCGCATCGCCAAAGTTGCACCGAATACGCCGCCGGAAGCCGTTTCGGCGCTAAGGCAAGGGTTTTCGCAGATGATCAAGGATCCGGAATTCATCCAGGAATTCAAAAAGGTCACGCGCTCCGATCCGAACTTTCAAGTCGGTGGCGAAGCGGACAAACTTATAAGAAAGCTGGTCCAAGCCCCGCCCGAGGTGAGGGCGACGATTCGAAAATACACGGAAAGCAAGTGATTCGACTGCGAACTTCTTCCAATCCGGCTGGCGGGGGTGTGCTTAAAGACGCCTGAGTTAGCAATCTTCAAGAATGAGTTGGTAGTCCAACCCTAAAGCTCGGGCTTACTGCATCACCTGATTGATCACGATATCTGCATTCATTACGCCCACATTCGCCGGATTCTTTTTGTACTCGCCGGCTAAATCGCCGGCGCCGCGGGTGGTTGGATTACCGTCTTTATCTAATCGGACGATGATGTTGATCTTCCCCGTGAATGGCGTGTTTTGCATCATGACGTTTTCTTGGCCGAGGGAATAATTCAGCGGAAATGTCGGATGGTCGATTTTCTTGACGGCCAGGGGCGGGCCGCCGGCGCCGGCCGCTGGTCTCGCGATGATAAATAATGCGGCTTGGGGATCGATCCTGTCTTTCAATTTTGGATCGACGGTGATTTTGCCGGAGATGGTTTGGCCTGATGGCATCGTTGCTGGTGTAGCTCCGGCGTTTGGCTTTGGCGCGCCGCCCGTGGTTGGAATCTCGGCGAGCACCTTGGCGACTTCATTTCTTTCTTCGCCTGGCGGCACGAGTTTCAACAGTTTTTCGAAAATCTCTCGCGCGCCGGCGAAATCTTTTTTGTCTTGGTAGAGCACCATGCCTTTGCCCCACAGCGCCATGGGAAGGTTCGGCGCCCGCGACAATGCTTTTTCGAACGCCATCAGCGCGCCGTCGCCATGGCCGGCCTGCATGAGAATAAAGCCCATATAGCTATGCGCTTCGGGATTGTTGGGATCAGTGGCGAGAACTTTCTTAAAAGCTTCGATGGCTTTGGGGAATTCTTGACGGGAAAAAGCTTGCTTGCCTTCGGTAAGCGCCGCACTGGCTTCGCTATTCGCCGGCGCCGTTCCGGTCATGAAGTCACCGGTCATGGTATCGCTCTCACCCTGGCGTGGCCGGATCGACTTGGTCAGCATGACGCCGAGTGCGAGACCGAAGAGTAAAAGAAATACTCCGCCGGTGACCATCTGCCAGCCGCGAAAACGGCTTGGCGACGGCGCATCTTTGGCGGATTTTGCTCTCGCCGCCTTGGCCATTGCCGGCACCACGGTTTTTGCCGGCATGGCGGCCAACTGCTGCATCACTCCAGCCGCCTTGGCCTCGACTTCATATTTTAGCGCTTGGTAGTCCGACTCCGAGAGCTTGCCGGACTGATAATCGAAATCCAGCTCAGTCCATTCGGTGCTTAAGCGAGAGCGCTCTCTCAGCAGTTCGGCTCGTGGCGTGGTGTCTTCGATATCGGGTATTTCAATATTATTTTGGCGCAACAATTCGCTGCGTGTCCGGTCGGAGATCGGTGACGGAACCGTGGAATCTTTGGCCAGTTTTTTTCTTGCCGCGATGCGGCGGACAAACAGCAGCGCGGCGATGACGCCGATGACTAAAACGACATAGGGCAGGATCCACAAGAGCGCGCTGAAGCCGCTGGTTTTAGGTTTGAGCAAAACCCATTCGCCATACTTGGAAACAAAGAAGTCATTGATTTGCTCCGTCGTTCTACCGGCTTCAACTTGTTCGCGCACGATGGCGCGCATCTGTTGGGCCATTTCGGAAGGGGAGTCGGCGACGGAAAGATTTTGACAGACAACACAGCGCAGCTCGCTGGCGATCTCGCGGGTGCGCTCCTCGATGTCGGGCGCGGTGGCGGCGAACAGGGAACTCCTGAATAGGACTAATAGGGCGTATAGGACAAATAACTTGGGAAAAACCATGAACCTCAGCGCACTCCCTGATAATCGCCGCGGCCCTCTTGCGCGCTGGCGATGGATTTGGCCGCCTCTTCGAGTTTGCTCAGGACAAGCGCGGCGCGGATACCGCCGACATGTTTATAGGTGATGCGTCCTTGGGGGTCGATGAAGAAACTTTCGGGGATTCCCCAGGTGCCGTAGTCGACAGCGATCTTGCCGGATTCGTCCTTGCCATTGGGATAGGTGACGGCAAATTCTTTGAGAAAGTCTTTTGACGCTTGATCGCTATCCTGCAAGGCGACACCGAGAAAGATCATGTTCTTGTCCTTGACCTTTCGCCACGCCGCTTCGAGATCATAGGCCTCGGTGCGGCAGGGCGCGCACCATGACGCCCAAAAATTTAGAAACAGCGCTTTGCCGCGAAAATCCTCCAGGCTTATTTTCTTTCCGTCGAACAGCGTCACGTTGAATGGCGCCGCCGGTTTGGCGAGCAGCGGCGAGTGGATGTACTTCGCGTCACGGGTAAAGCCGAAGGCGAGCAATGCTAAAATCGGCGCGATGATGAGGACGGTAATGATTAGACGACGGATTGGCATTTAGGCCTCGCTGACGGCGGCAAGGTAAAAGGCAAAAGGCAAAAAGTCAAAGTCAAAACCCGCACTGGGATATTCATGATTGTTCTTGTTGCTCCGCTTTTGGCATCGGCCAGATGCAGATCAGCGTGCCGAAGACGATCACGAAGCCGCCGATCCACATCCAGATGACCAGCGGGCGAACCAGGACTTTAAGCGTCGCTTGGTTGCGCTCGACTTCGCTAAACCCCGAAAGTATCAGATAGATGTCTTCGCTTAAGCTGCTTTGGTGCACGGCACGCCCGATCGGCGACTGTTGGCTCGGAAAAAACTTCAGCGCCGGGTTGATGACGCCTTCGTCGTTGCCGTTGTGAAAGACTCGGAAGGCGCCCTCGACGCGAAAATGAGTCGGCTGCTGCGCGCCTTTGAGTCCTTCAAACTGAATCCGGTAGTTGCCGACGGTCAGATCCTGCTTGACCGCCAAGGTCGCTTCCTTTTCCTTGCTGTAGGTCATCGAGCCGGCGATGCCCATGATGATTAGGACCACGCCCAGGTGGACGATGAAGCCGCCGTAGCGCCGTTGATTGCGCCGGCTAAGTGTGATGAGTCCGCGCAGGATGCCTTCGCCGGCGATACGTTTGCGGGCGCGCAGAGCCAGCGCCGTGTCGTAGGTCATGGTGCAGACGACGAAGGCGAGCAGCGTGAAACCCAAGAGCGGTAGAAAGTCGCGCACTTTCCAGAGGAACAAGCCAAAGCCAAAGAGCAAGGCCGCGCTGGCCGGCCAAAGAAAATTGCGCTTCAGGTTGTCCCATGACGCGCGGCGCCAGGCGATCATCGGTCCCACCGCCATGAGAAACACCAAACATAAAAATAGCGGCACGGTGACAGAATTAAAATAAGGTGCGCCGACGCTCACTTGCACGCCGGCGACCGCTTCGGAGATGAGCGGAAAGATCGTACCGAGGAAAATCGTAAAGAGCGCAGACACGAGCACGATGTTGTTGAGCAAGAACGCCGACTCGCGGCTGATCATCGAGTCGAGCTCTGGTTGTTCTTTGAGCAGGTCGGCCCGGTAGGCGAGCAATCCAAAGGAGCCGAGCAGGATGAAAGCAAGAAAGCCGAGAAAGAAAGCGCCGACCGGCCCGGATGAAAAAGCATGAATCGATGAGATGATTCCCGAGCGCGTGAGAAAGGTGCCGAAGATGGTCAGACTGAAGGCGACAATAATGAGCGACAGGTTCCACACTTTTAGCATGCGCCGGCGCTCCTGAACTTGTACCGAATGTAGGAACGCGGTGGCCGGTAGCCAGGGCATGAACGCGGCGTTTTCCACCGGGTCCCAAGCCCAGTATCCTCCCCAGCCGAGTACGTGATAGGACCACCAGGCGCCGACCAGATTTCCGGCAGTTAAGAAAAACCAGGCGGTGATCGTCCAGCGGCGCGTGGTCGTGATCCAGGCTTCGTCAATTTTGCCGACGATCAGCGCCGCCATGGCGAAGGCGAAGGGCACTGTGAGACCTACGAAGCCGGTGTAGAGCAGCGGCGGGTGGGTCATCATGTTGGCATCTTCGAGCAAAGGGTTGAGGCCGCGCCCATCGAGTGGAATAGGCGAGATGGTTTCGAATGGATTCGAGAGAAAGCCGATGACTCCGAGAAAAAATGCCGAGACAATGGAAAAGATCATCACAACCCAGGGCATTAACTCGTGATGTCGCTCGCGATAGACCCAGGCGACGATGCCGGCGAAGATGATGAGAATCCATTCCCACAGCAGCAGAGAGCCTTCCAATGCGCCCCACAGACCGGTGACTCGGTAGTAGATCGGCGTGGCGCGTGTGGTGTTGAAGGCGACATACTTGATCGAGAAGTCGGTGGCGACCAGGCCATAGATGAGTGCCGCGGCCGCCACCGTGACCAAAGTAAATTGACCGAAGATCGAATAGCGGGCCACGGCGCGAAAACGTTCCGGTTCAAAGCGCGCAGCAATCAGAGGGCTGGCGATGCCGACCAGCGCCAGAGCGAACGCCATTAGAATCGAGCTATGACCCAGCGTCGCGGTCACTTGGCGGTCGCTTCCTTGGCGGGAATAAAGCTGTTGGTTGGAGTCTTGCCGTCGGCGTGGGGGCTATAGTCCTCGGCATGCTTGGCCATGATCATGGTGGCCTGAAACACGCCGTCGCCGCCGACCCGGCCCTCGACCACCGCGCCTTTGCCTTCGACGAACAAATCCGGCGGCACGCCTTTGAAATAGACCGGGAATTTTGTGCTGCCGTCGGTGATCTCGAAGCGATAGATGAGATTTTGCAAATCTTTTTCGAGCGAGCCTTTAACCACCATGCCGCCCATGCGGACGAACTTGCCCTGCAGTGATTTTTCCTCGGCGCGCAGCTCGGATGGCATTTTAAAGTATACCAGGGCTTCCTGCATGCCGCCGTAGATCATATAGGCGAGGGCGCCGAGAATGATCACGCCGCCGATCAGAAATCGTCTACTTTTTGACATTGTCACTACTCACTTCCAACGATCTGAGCCGGCTGAGTTCCGCTTCAGCGGCCCGGTAGCGCCGTTTCAAGAAAATCCAATACATGACGATCGCACTCCAAACGATTCCATAGGCCAGTGCGACAAATCCCCAAGCTCCCATCACACCCCCCGCTCTAAACGTAGCGTTTTGATTTCCTGACGCATCTCACCGACCCGATAGCGGAGCGACAGGAGATAGAAATAGATCAATAAGAAACCAACAAAACTTATCACCAGCGCGGTCAGCATGGCGGGATGGACGTTCTCCCACGGCGCTTTGTCGGGACGAAGAATGGACGGCGGTTGATGCAAGGTGCGCCACCAATAGACCGACATGTGGATGAGTGGGATGTCGAGAAACCCGATGATTCCCAAAATCGCCGCGGCGCTGGCAGCCCGATTCTCGTCGTCGATCAAAGAGCGAAGCATCAGGTAGCCGGTGTAAATGAGCAGCAGGATCGCCGTTAACGTCAAACGCGCGTCCCAGGTCCACCATACGCCCCAAGTCGGCTTGCCCCAGATCGAACCTTCAATGATCGTCAGCGCGGTAAACAAGACGCCCAACTCGGCGGCGGCGTGGGCGAGCAGATCGTCGCGCCTTTCGCGCTTCCACAAATACATGGCGCTGCCGACAAACACCAGGAAGTAGGAAAGGTAAGCGGTGAGAATGCTCGGCAGATGAAGATACATGATGCGCTGAACGTCGCCTTGATAGGCGTCAGGTGGCGCGACGGCCAGGCTCCAATACAGTCCTATGGCTACGGCTACGGCGGCGAGGGCGCCGAGTATGCCCTTGCGCTGCTTGATGGTTTGGATCGTTTGCGCCATGGCTAACTTTCAATCACCCAATCGAAGATCAAAACTCCCAGGGTCAAAAATATCACATCAAATCCGAAAAGCAGCCTGAGCCAGGGCGCCGCATCGTTAAATGTGCCGGTTTTCAAAACCGTCTCCATGCAACGGATCGTGGCGAGCAGCACCGGGATCATCAAGGGAAACAGCACCAACGGCAGCAGCAGCTCGCGCGCTCGCGCCCTCAAAGTAATTGCCGACATGATGGTGCCCAAGACACAGAAGCCGACCGTGCCCAGTAAAGTTACCAGAAAGAGCTGCGGTAGCAAATTCCAGCTTGAAAGATTGAAGAGAATCCAAAATAGCGGCATGACCACAAGCTCGACCAGAATCATGAGCAGCAAGTTGAAGCCGCTCTTGGCGAGGAACAGGGCGCCACGATCGAGGGGCGACAGCAGCAAAGCGTCGAGACAGTGATTTTCCCTCTCAGACTGAAACAGTTGGGCCAGCCCCAAAGTTCCTGTGAAGAGAAACGCCAGCCAGAGTAGGGCCGGCGCCATCTCGGCCATTTTGTCCGCCGCGACGTCGAAGGAAAAATGAAAGACGAACAAGAGCAGCGTGCCGAAGAAAAACATCGTCAGCAGGCTGTCGCGCCGGCGCAGCTCCAAGCGAAGGTCTTTTTGGAGCAGCAGATAGCTTTGCGTCAAGAGTTCCATGATTCACCCTGGGGTAAGAATTCACTAAACGCCCGGGCAAAGCTCGGCCAAGGCTGCTGCTTGGCTTCATCGAAACTCATCCGCCCCTGGTGCAAAATGATCGCGCGGTTACACAGTTTGAGCGCGCGTGAAACATGGTGCGATGCCATGATCGCGAGATTCCCCTGAGCGCAATG
>Ga0105252_10000050_pt1 | contig 98969 bp, 85 predicted proteins | sample EasRivMeERMZT100_FD_89675 | JGI IMG/M metagenome (GOLD analysis project Ga0105252, IMG submission 89675) | Soil microbial communities from meander-bound floodplain in the East River, Colorado, USA - East River MetaG ERMZT100 | ecosystem: Environmental > Terrestrial > Soil > Floodplain | place... | reverse complement strand
AGGCGCGCCACGCGCATGCGCAAGCCGAACACGCCTTGGAGCTTTTCATATTCGCCGCCGTGAACTTCAACGTCACTAATTTTCTCAAAACTTAAAACCTTGGAGAAGAATTCAATCGACCGGTCCATATCCGAAACCGTCATACCGACAGCGTCGACCGTCTTCGCTAGCCCAGCTAGCGAAGACGAATTCAAAATTAAAAAGTAAAAATTAAAAATTGCGGACGCGAAGATGAGACAGATCGCAGTCCGAAAGAGTCCCCCGTTTTTTAATTTTTCATTTTTATTTTTTAATTCGTCGGCCACCTCTATTGCATCCTTTCAATCAAATGTTGGCCGACTCTTAGCGCATTCGCCATGATCGTCAGCGCCGGATTGACCGCGCCGCTGGAGACGAAGAAACTGCCGTCGACGACGTAGAGATTGTCCAAATCATGCGCCTTACAGTTAGCGTCAAGCGCGCTCGATTTGGAATCATTGCCGAAGCGCACGGTGCCGACTTGGTGTGCTACGCCGGCGAGGGGAATTCTCTGGCCGACGAACAGATTGCGAGAAAATAACCCTTCGTGGCAGTCATAGCCGTGCACGCCGCATTTGGTCTGCTGCTGCATCAGCTCTTTGAGCTGGGCGATCAAACGTTTGTGGCCTTCCTCGTTGTTCGGCGCGTAGTTCAGGACGATGCGGCCTTCGGCATCGAGGGTGACGCGATTATTCGGGTCGGGAAGATCTTCCGAGATAAGCCAGAAGTCGAGGGAGTGCTTCGCCATTAAATCCAAGCTCCAGCCCGGCGCGATTACCGGCGCGCCGCCTTTGAGCGTCTCGCCATCGAGTTTGCCGACGAAAGAGATGTGGCCCATGGGATAATTCCAACCCGCCGTGCCAAAGTAAAAATCATTCACCGATAATGATTTTTGAAAAATCGTCGGGTTGGGGCACTTCGACAGGGCCATCAGGACGGAATTGATATGGCCCATGTAGTAGCGGCCGACGGTGTCGGAGCTGTTGGCCAATCCGCGCGGATGTTGGTCATTTTTCGAACGCAGCAATAGCGCCGCGGAGTTGATGGCGCCACAGGCCGAGACGACAATTTCCGCGGAAAGTTCTTCGCGATTGCCGTTGTGGCTGACGATGACTTTCGCAACTCGCCGGCCCGAGGCATCAGTTGCCAGTTTTTCCACGTAGGCGTTGGTCATGAGCGAGACATTGGAATGTTGCAGTGCCGGCTCGACGGCGCAAACTTGCGCGTCCGACTTGGCGTAGACCAAACAGGGAAATCCGTCGCAAGTGTCGCAGCGGATACACTTGCTGGCGCGCGGGTGTTTCTCGTCGAGCATCACCCCCAGCGGCGTGTGAAAAGGGTGCAGTCCAAGCCGCGCAAAATCATCCGAGAGTTGCTGAATGCGCGGCTCGTGACTGACATCGGCGTGAGGATAGGGGGAGGATGCGGGCGGATCGAATGGGTCTTCGTTACGTTGGCCGTGCACATGGTACAGGCGCTCGGCTTCACTGTAGTACGGTTCCATGTCGTCGTATGAGATCGGCCAGGCCGGCGCGATGCCGCCGTGGTGCTTGATCTCGCTGAAGTCTTCCTTGCGCAGGCGAAACAGCGCCGCGCCGAAGAATTTCGTATTGCCGCCGACGTAGTAGTTGGTGTGCGGATGCAATTCCTTGCCGTCCTTGTCGCGCCACTTTTCTTTGGTTTGATACTTGCCATCGAGATTGACCGCCTTCGGACTCCAGTTGTCTTTTTCCCGCGGCACATAATCGCCCCGCTCAAGAATCAAAATATTTTTTCCTGTCGGCGCGAGTTTATGGGCCAGCGTGCCGCCGCCGGCGCCGCTGCCAATAATGATCACGTCGTAATGGTTTTGATTGCTCATGGATTACTCCGATATCAGCGAAAGAAACCGTGCATGGTTAGTCGTTGGCTCTATAACTTTAGATGTCGGACGATGGCAGAAGGATGCGACAAAATTTACCCTCGCCCGCTTGTGGGCGAGGGAAGGGTGAGGGCGATCCCATGTGATAATCGGTGAATTTTAGCTTTTCGCAACTGCCAGCGGCGCGATGCCAAAATTCACGCCGAAGCGGGCGCACCAGATCGTGACGTTCTTATACTTGCTCAAGTCCACGTCCGCCGGGATGTCGTAGTTCTGATCTCCCTTGTTGCCTTTCATCGAACCCAAATCGATGAAGCCCGCGGTTTTGATCGCATCGCTACCTTTCTCCACTTCCGCCGCGGTTAAATACACATGAACATCAGGGCCGTTGGAAGTCTCGAACTCGGTCAACCGCAGGGTCTGCTTGCCTTCGGCGAGCATGTAGATCGTCGCCAAGCCTCTGGTCTCGTGCGCAAGACTCTTGAAGCTGCCCTGCGCCAGAGTCATCGGTGCAGCAGCAACTTGTCCACTCGAGGGAAACTGCTCGTTAACTTGCTTGCTGATGAACAACAGCTCCGGCCGGAATGCGTACCAGCCAATGGCGAACGCGATGACACCGACAGCGATGATGATGTTGCGTTTAGACATAAAAAATCCCCCGTAATACTTCCGCGGTTTGTCAAAGATTCGCCTCTAGATCATCGCCGCCAACCGGCACACGCCCGATGATCGGAATCAACTTGCTGGTTAGATGATCAAGATGTAGGAAAGGATGCGATGTTTCGGCTGCGGCAGCAGTGCATCCAAAAGAGCGCAATAGCCCGGGTCGTCAGCAAATCTATCCCGAGATAGGCTAGCCGGCCCAATTATCATTCGGTTTGACACCAAGAGAAGATGCGTTGTAGGTCGCGCTTTTACGTCTTAAGATGTTGACTTTCACGCTCGTGCCTTGCCTGACAGATCAAATCAAAGGGGCTTCAAACATGCCACGCAACATCATCACCGCCACGTCCCTTCCAGCGCCGCCGAATAAGCTCTACGACATGTATCTCGATGAGGCGTCACATGCGGCGTTTACTGGATTGCCTGTAACGATTGAGCCGCGGGCGGATGGGGCGTTCGCGCTTTCGCCGGAATTCTTTCCGGTACCATTCTGCAAATCGAGCCGAAGAGACTGATCGTGCAAATGTTTTACTGTGCTTAAGAGAAAAACATGACATCCAGACGCTTCAGAATTGTTTTTTTACTTGCGTACATTATTTTAACTTCTGTAGGTGTGATTTTTACCCAACCATCGCTGGCGCAGTCCGATCGGCAGGGTAGCATAATTATAAAGGTCACCGGGCTTCGCTCCGAGAAAGGACAGGTGAGAATCGCTGTCTTCAATTCGTCTGAGAAATGGCTCGGCGAAGATCCGTTATACTCATCGACGATCAACGTGGACAGTCATGTGGTCGTATGGAAAATCAGCGACGTTCCTTATGGTGATTACGGCATTGCCGTACTACATGACGAAAACAAAAACGGCAAGATGGATAAAAACTTCTTGGGGATCCCTCTGGAACCATACGGATTTTCAAACAATCTCAGAGTAACTTTCGGGCCACCGAAATGGGAGAAGTCCAAGTTTGTCGTCAAAGGCTCAACTATCGAAGTTACAATAGAGGTTAAGTAGAACGCCGGTCGACGCGTGAATCATACCTCTCGACTTTCTGACTTGGACTCTCCCGTCGTCTACGATTGCCGTTGTCGCCGAGTCAGAAGCGTCCGGAAAGGAGCTTTCATAGATGCCACGAAACATTATTATGGCGGCCTCGCTGCCAGCGCAGCCCGATAGACTCTTCGAGATGTACCTCGACTCGACGTCGCACGCGGCGTTTACTGGATTGCCTGTAACGATTGAGCCGCGGGCGGGTGGGGCGTTTCGCGCTTTCGATGGAATGCTTTCCGGGAAGATTCTGCACATCGAGCGGAAAAAGTTGATCGTGCAAACCTGGCGCTCGGCGAACTGGCCGGCGATGGCGATCGACTCGGTGCTGACGCTATCATTCTGGCCTGAGCAGGACGGCGCTCGGATCGAGCTCGTCCACATCAACGTTGCGGACGAAGACTTTGCCGGCGTGAGCCAGGGTTGGGAGAAGTATTACTGGACGCCTTGGCGGGCCTATCTAAATTGCCATTCGCCGTCCTCTTGACGGCGTGCGATATGAGCGCGGTCAGCGCCCCAACGGTACGCTGTAGCGGGCGGACCGTTGCTCTTAGCCGGACCGGAAGATTTCGGGAAATTGCCCAAATTGGCCCTTCCGGTGCGGGTTCCGAGACTTGGTTTAGTGTGATTTATCGAGGGCTTCTAGCGGGTTGGCAGAACATCCTTGAAAGCTCCTAAGCTAAGTCACTAGGTTGAAGCCACAGAATATTTATAAGCTATTGAAATTACAATGGAAAAGATCGAATTGGCAGGGCGAAGATGATCCCCTTCAGATTGACGTCTAAGGTTTAAGTGGTACGTTCGTAGCGTCGTCGTGGAGGACTTTATGGCTGCCAAAGTAGAGTGCATGACATGCCGGAAGCGGCCCCGAAAGAAAAACGGGAAAAAATAGTTGGATACGGCTTCAAATTCTCTAAGTTGTAAGTAAACCTTCGTCGATCGCGCCCGTCGCGATCATGAAAAGATCCGAGGCCTGCGTTAAGTAAACGCAGGCCTCTTTGTTTGTAATGAATCGGAAATTTTTTGCTAGAAGAAAGCTATGGTGCGCATTTCGATGCTCTCACGCGGTGGCGCGTCAGGGGGACTTGTCGGATCATCGAAGGCGCAGTGGGCAGTCCAACGGGCGCGTCCGTCTTTCATCGAATCGAAGGTTTTAAACACCATTGCCTCGTTACGCTGCATGTTGGGAAAATAGTACCAGCGGTGCTCAGGATTGAATGTGGAGTGGTAAACCTCACCGCGGCGGTCAGGGTAGACGCGGGCGCTGGGAATTAGTTCTCGAGTGCCCATGCTGCGGGCATCGGCGATCGCCAGCGGCTCGCGCTGAATCGGTTTATTGATCGGTCGCCAGGTTTGCACCACCGCAAAGCGACTCTTGAGCAGCTCTTCCGCTTCGTTCGGCAGCAAATCGCGCACGCGCTGGGGCCCGGACCATTCGGTATAGTCGTTGTGCGCGTTACGCACGGGACCGCTAATATTTTTCTCCTCACGGGTCGCCGCATCTGCCGAACGCAGCGTGTGATCGAAGACGAGGACGCGCTTGGCGCCGGATGTCAGTTTCACCAGCGCTTCAGTCTCTTTGTAGTAAACTGAACGAATCTCGTCTTCGTCATAAAAATTCTTCATCTTGGTTTCATGTTTGACCAAGATGAAGCCTTCGCGCTCCAGCGACAATCGATCGGCGATGTCCCGGCCGTTGTAGATGGGCATCCGATGTTCTTCGTACTTGCCCTTGCGCTGCTGGTCGGCGACTACTTGGCTCACGCCGCCGTAACTTTCCGGTTTGATGTCAGTTTCGACCAGATAATTAAGCAAAGCTTCAATGGCCGGCGCGGCTTGTTCTAGGGTTTCGGCTCGTGACATGGAAATTCTCCCAATTTGGCGCTACTTCGGCATCATTTCGCAAGGTGTTTGCCTTGGACCTAAACTCTCGAAGTATTCGTTGGTCTGCAAGTTGTAGCGGCCCTGGTTGAAGTCGCCGCCTTTTTGGCTACGGATGATCACCGCCACAGTGCGCTCGCCGACGGTGAGCTCGGTGTGGATTTCATAGGGCTTGACCAGATCGATCTCGCCGGGACCGCAGAGCACGTTTGCCGATTCCTTGATCTGAGCGTAGTTGGGTTTCGAGCGGTCGTCGATGCGGTCGTAGCGGACGACTCGTTCTCGGCCGTCAAGGACGCCGTAGAGCGTGTAGATATGAGCGTGGTCGTGAATCCGCGCGGCGACGCCTTGGCGCGCCTGGCCTTTGGTGAGGCCGTTGATCGCGAAGCCGTAGTCGGGATCTTCGTAGAATAGTAGATTTTCCGCACGGCCGTTGGCCGGCACGCAATCCGGCCATTTCTTTGAAGCGGCAACCATCTCGGGATCGGCCAATAGCTCGGCCAAGATCAGTCGTAGCGCGTTCCAGCGCTTGTCAAGATCGGTTTCCTTGGCGAACAGCTCCCGCGTCTTTCGAATGAATCGTTCCTTGGCGTTCTCAGATTTGGTCACTGTCTGGGATTGGGTCGCGGTTTGAGTGTCCATGATTCCCCTCCTGGTTTATGGCTGTAGATGCTGTTGGTTGTGATCGGTAGAGTTTTGTCGAGGTTGGTATTCCGCTGCGCCGTAGAAGCGCGCGCAGTTGTCCCAAAGGATTTTTCGTTTATTTTCGTCTGATAATTTCAATTCGAGAAAACTCTCGACGGCGTCGGGATATTTCGAATCGCCATGCGGATAGTCCGTCGAAAAAACCAATTGATCGCAGCCAAACTCTTCGATGGTGTAGCGCGCCGGAGCTTCGTCCGGCTCGATGGAAATCCAGCATTGCCGTTTGAAATATTCGCTGGGCTTCATGACCAAGTCAGGCATGAAGACGTCGCCTTCGCGCTCGTAACCTTCGTCCAATCGCCACAAAAGCCACGGCAGCCAGGAGCAGTTGGCTTCGAGAAACGCGACTCTCATCTTCGGGTGGCGTTCGAGAATGCCGCCGCCAAGAAATGCGCCCATGCCCATCATTTGCTCAAAGGGCTGGGCGTATACCCGCCGCAAACCAAAATTAGGCTCGAAGTGTTCCGCCGCCTGACGCGAGCGCGATGCCGACGCTTCGTGAAATCCGAGGGGCAAGTTTAGCTCTTCGAGCAAGTTCCACAGCGGCTCGTAGTGCGGATCATACCAGTTCTTGCCGTTGATGATGTTCGAGCGCAGAAACACCGAGCGAAAGCGGTATTCTTCCGCGACGCGGCGGGTTTCGCTCAGGGCATCGTCGAGATCGTAGACCGATATCATGCCGGCGCCGAGGAGACGGTTCGGATCGGTGGAACAGAAATCATGCAGCCAGTCATTATAAGCGCGCGCCATCGCGGCGGCGAAGCGTGGATCTTGGTCAGGAAAGGTGAGGATGCCCAAGCCGCGAGTCGGAAAAAGCACGGCGGTGTCGATGCCCTCGTCGTCCATCGCCTCCAGCTGTACCGCGCCGGTCCAACCTCGCTCGGCGTGATTGCGATAGATGTCTTGGTTCTTGTTGAAATTTTTGCCGCGATGCGGTGTGCCGCCGGTGCGCCGAGTATCTTTCGGAACGTTGGGAAAAATTGTGCCGAGATCGCGTACGTTGTCCGAAGTTCTGCCGCGCGGCGCCTGATCGCGAAACTTGGGGTCGATGTAGCGTTCCCACAGATCGGGCGGCTCCATGATATGCATGTCGCTATCAAAGACCCTGAATCCGCTTTTCGCCATGGCAACTCCTTCTAAGTTTCCGAGGGTAATGCCGAGCCAGGCCCGGTGTCAAGCCGATTGCGCTCGAATTGACATCTTGCCTGCGCCCGTTTACATCAGTTGCAGCTAGCCGTGCTGTTCAGGCTTCTGCGGGAGCATTGCCATGACCATGATCCTTCGATCCATGATTGGTTTAGCTGTTTGTCTCTGGTTGATCGTTCCGCCTGCCAATGCGCAAAGCCGCAAGGTGCGCGTCGCGATGCCTGGCTACACGATTGCCGGGATTTCATTTCTCACGGCTAAGTTGAATGGCTATTACGCCGCGGAAGGGTTGGATGCTGAGCTGATTGCGATGCGCGCGCCGACGGCTAATTTGGCCGTATTGAGCGGTAGCGTGGAGTTTTCCACCGTGCCGCTGGTGGGACTGAACACGGCTTTGCGGGGTGGTGCTTTGAAAGTCATCATGGTTCACTTCGACAAGCCGCAGCATGTGCTGTTCGTGAAAAACGAGTTACAAAACCTCAAACTGCTACGCGGCAAGAAGTTGGCGGTATCGGGCCCCGGAGTGATCGACGATCTATTGTTGCGGGAAGTTTTGGCCGGCAACGGCATCGATGCCAACCGCGACGTGACGATCCTCAGCATGGGCGCGGCGGACACGCGGGTCACTAGCTTGATTTCCGGGGCGGTGGACGGCGCGATGATCATTGCGCCGTTCACGTTTGCCGCGAAGGACAACGGCTTCAGAGAGCTGGTGGTGTTCAAGGATCAAGGATTGCTCTTAGCGAGCGGTGGAATCGTAGCGAGAGATGAGACGCTCAAGTCCGATCCCGCGCTGGTGGAGCGCTTCGTACGCGCGTCGATGATGGGATTTATCCATTCGCGCGACAACCGCGGCGGCGCGATCAAAGTGCTGACGAAAAGTCTTAAGATCGACGAGCAAATCGCAGCGAAGGTCTATGACTCATCGCGCCCGACCATGACCACCGACGGCGCGTTGACCGACGACGCGCAGAGGATAATGGCGGCGTTCGTGGCTAAGACTGCCGGCCTCAAAGACGCGGCACCGGCGGAAAAGGTGTTCGATTTTTCTTTCGTTCGCAAAGCCCACGCAACGCTGCAAGCCAAAGGTTGGCAGCCGGGTTCTTAACTGCTGTGAATTGACAAGCGCGCTGCCCCGGCACTAAAGTCGATGTCGAGAGAAAATCATGCAACTTACACTAGCGATTCATCCCGTCACTTCGATTCAGTTGAGCGCGCGCACCGATTTGAACGGCGCGATGCTTTCGATCAACCAAGACGAGTTGCGCCGGCTGGTGCTCGAAGACAGTTCATTCGAAGCCGTCGACTTTGAGATCGCTCGGCCGGGTGAGAGTCTGCGCGCCGGGCCAGTGTTCGACATCGTCGAGCCGCGCGCCAAGGCGCCGGGTGACAGTCCCGATTGGCCGGGAATTCTCGGTGTGCCGCACACTGCCGGGAGTGGCACGACCCATGTGCTTCAAGGGGCTGCCGTGACCGCCGTGCGCGAAGATTCGCCGGGTGAGTCGCGAGGCGCCACCGGCTACGTCTTGGAGATGAGCGGCGCACCGGCGGCGGGCTCGCACTACGCGAGGCTCAATCACTTGATCATCGTGCCCCATAGCAGAGCAGGCGTGCCAGCGCATGCGCGGCACCGAGCTTATCGGTTGGCGCAATTGAAAGTGGCCGTGTATCTGGCGCGTCCGGCGCTAAACGAAATACCGGCGCGCACGCTCGTACTCGATGCGGCGATAGGGAACGAGCGCATTGGACTAACGCGAGTCGCTTACGTTGGCCAAATATTTTCGCGTCAAAGAAAGCCCGAGCAGGACGAATCGATTCTTTACGGCGCCGACACTGACGGCATGCTGCCGACGGTGCTGCATCCGAATGAATGGCTCGACGGCGCGCTGGTGCCGTCGTACCATGTGTCGTTGGGCGGCGCGGAAACTTATTTCTACCAGAATCACCCGGTGATCATGGAGCTTTACCGGCGCCATCAGGCGGGTGAGCTGAACTTCGCAGGCTCCGTGGCGACGATCGCGTCGGCGGATAATTTCGACCGGGAGCGCAACACGCGCTTCGCGGCCAATCTGGTTAAATGGGCGCTCGGCGCCGACGCGGCGGTACTGACCAAGTTCGGCGGCGGTGTGCCACATACGGACCTTTCCGAAACCGCGCGGCTACTGGAAATTATGGGAGTAAAAACCGCCGTGCAGGTGACCGACCTGGCACGCGATCATCGCGTCGAGTCGGCGTTACTCTTTAATTTCCCCGAAGTGAACGCGATCGTCTGTGTAGGCGGCAACGATACGCATTGGCAGCTGCCGCAAGTCGAGCGCGTGATCGCCGCCAACAGCGGCATGGCGGAGTTGCTCGCCGGGCCGTTCGAAATCGACTCGCTCAATGTCATCGGCGTGGCCAATCAGCAGGGCGCGTCGCGGCTGAGATCGATGGTGTATTAAGAAGGCGTGAGACTTGAGGCGTGACGGAGAACGGATATTTCACCACGAAGTAATTCATGTACCACTCGGTACAACACTGCGCATGAAAATTAAAACGTTACAAACTTACTAACACTGCTTGGCTCTTTAAACCTATTTTCATAAGAGGCACGAAGGGACGGAGAATTAGCCGCCAAGCACGCAAACGGAGCAAAGTAGGGAGAAGCCACGATGCGAATCATACACTACTTAAATCAGTTTTTTGGCGGGCTCGGCGGGGAAGAACAGGCTGGCGCGCCGCTAGAAGTTCGCGATGGCGCGATCGGGCCGGGGAAGCTGCTTGAGCAATTGCTCGGCGGCGAGGCTCGGGTTGTGACGACGTTCGTCTGCGGCGATAACTATGCGGTGGAAAATCTAGAAGCCGTGATCGCGGAAGCGTTGAACAAGATTCGTGATGCGCAGGCTGAGTTGTTTGTCGCGGGGCCATGCTTTTTGGCGGGGCGCTACGGTATGGTTGCGGGCGCGCTCTGCGCGGCGGTGCAGTCAACACTCGGTATTCCCGTTGTCACCGCGATGGCGCAGGAAAATCCGGGCGTCGATCTTTACCGTGAATCTCTTTATATCATTGATTCGCAGGAGAATGCGGCGAAGATGCGCGAGGTGCTGGCGCGCATGGCGGCGCTGGTGTTTAAACTGGTGCGCCATGAATCGCTCGGAGCGCCCAAAGACGAGGGCTACATCCCGCGCGGCTTGATCCGCGACCAATTCGTTGCCCAGACGGCGGGTGAACGCTTGGTCGATATGGTCTTGACAAAAGTAAACGGCGCGCCTTTCGAGTCGGAGATGATGCCAACGGCGTTCGCGCCGATCTCGATGCCCCCGGGCGTGAAGGATCTCAAAAAAGCCAAGGTGATGCTGATCACCGACGGCGGCCTGGTGCCCAAGGGCAATCCGGATAAAATTCAGGGCTCGGCAGCGACCCGCTGGGGCTCCTACAGCATTAAAGATTGCGCGGATTTGCAGGGCGCGGATTACGAGATTTCCCACGGTGGTTACGATGCTCAGTTCGTCCGCCTAGATCCCGACCGGCTGGTGCCGCTGGACGTCATGCGTGAGTTAGAAAAAGAAGGCGCCATCGGCGAATTGTATGACGAGTTTCTCTCCACTTCGGGCTTGGCCAATCCATTGTCGAACACCCGGCGCATGGGACGCGAGATGGCTGAGAAGGCCAAACTGCTGGGCATCGACGCAATCATTCTTACATCCACGTGAGGGACCAGTACTCGCAGCGGCGCTGCGATTACCACCGAACTGGAAAAAGCCGGCATCCCCACCGTGCAAATCACCGCTGCCTTGCCCGTCGCCAAAATGGTCGGGGCCAACCGAACCGTGCTCGGCAACGGCATCGTGCATGTGGTCGGCGATGCCAAAATGCCGCCGGAAAAAGAAAAGGAAGTGCGGCGCAAGCTGATCGAGCAAGCACTGAGCGCTTTGCAGGCGAATGAGTAGCGGAACTAGCGGTTCGGCGTTGGCGCGCTGGCGGCGATCTCGTTTAGAACCGGCATTAAGTAAGTTTTGAACCGCAAAAAATTCTCGGCCATCGGAAAATGGCCGAGCCCTTTCATCTCGATGAACTTCGAGCCTTTAATTTGCTCCGCCAAAATGCGCGTCTGATCCGGCGAGTTGCCCCAGTCGTATTCGCCGGTCATGAGGTAGACCGCGATGCGCGAGGTGTCGATTTGGCTCGCTTCGCCGCCGGTCAAGTTGTGGTCGATGAAGTTGTAATACAGATCGCCCTTGGCAACCGGCGGCGCGCTTTGGCCGTAGCTCCAGGCGATTTCCCGTCGGTAATATTCTGGATTGCCCGGCGCAGTCTTGCCGTACATCGATTGCATCCTGAATTCGTTGCTGATGCGCGGATGGTCGTGAAAATCCAGAGTCGGCGCCATGCGCGCGCGGCTCAAGCCTGACTCAAGACCGATCACCGCGCGAAATTCTTTAGGCCGCTCGATCGCCAGCTCCACGGCCAGCTGCCCGCCCATCGAACAGCCCATGAACACCGGCCGGTCCAGTCGCAACGCGCGGGGGAGCTCGACGTGGAAGTCTATGAAGAAGTTTTTCGTCAGCTTGTACTCTTGCTTCCACCACTCGACCGACTGCGGCGGCAGGGACTTGCCGTGATAGGGCAGGTCGGGAACGATCACTCGAAATTTCTCGGTGATTGCCGCGTCGTTCAAAAGATGGCGCCACAGTCTGCCGTCGGATGCGGCGGTGTGTTGGCAGATCAGCGGGATGCCGCTGCCGCATTCTTCGTAATAAACCCGGTAACCGACTCCGTGGATGTTCAGATAAATATACTTGCCGACGACCAGCTCGATTTCTCCGGCGCACGGTTCCGGCATGGCCGCCTCAGCGGCAGGCAGCGTGCCGTTCTCGAACTCGCGGAAAATTTCCAGCATGCGCGTCAGCGCCCAGAAGTGGGCGAAGGCCGTTTCGATGTCGCCGCCGAGCTCAAAGTGCTGCCTGGCGATGGCGCCGTAGAGATCGGTGTAGGTTGGCGGCGGGATCGGCCGCAAAAACTTTTCCCATCCGTCGGCCGAGCCCTTGAGGAAGAAGCTCCATGGATTCATGAAAGTTGGATGATGCTTGATCTCGACTACGGCGCCGTCGCGGATTTTGATCAGGCACTGGATTTCGCCGACCATGAGCAAGATGTCTTTTGAGAAGAGCCGGCTGGCAAGCCGGAACTCCTGGTCGGCGTTGATCGCCTGACAAATACGAGATTTCTCGCTAGGGTTGATAAATCGAAAGTTCATCGGCTGAAGTTGCGGATCTAATATATTGAGTTTGGCTCGGTGGATTCGACCCAACACTCCTTGACTCCAGTATTTCTGATTTGCATCACTTGAAGAAAATCGGCCGCAATTCGGCGTTAAGTTTTTTGAATTGATCCGGCGTCGGCCGATCCATGGTGATCGTGGTGGCGATAACTCTTTCGGCATCTTTTATCGGCGGCAACACGCCGGGATGGAGCGTGAACTCGCCTTGTTCGGCGACCAATCTTTGACCTTCGGCGGAGCAAAGATACTCGATGTAGAGCCGGGCGGCGTTGGGATTGGCCGCCTTGCTGCCGATGCTGATGATGTTGGGATCGCTCAGATGCTTGTCCATGAGAACATAGCCGAGCGGGCCCTTGTATTGCTTGACGTACTTGATGTAGCCGAAACCGACGAGGGCCTCGCCGCTGATGAGCTTGTTCGGCACCGGCGCGAAGGACTCGACCAACAGCGGTTCTTGCCTGGCGAGTCCCTTGGCGTAATCGAGCCATTTATCGGCACGAATCTTCTCTAGGTTCCAGAGCCACTGGGTGGTCTCGGCGTGTTGCACCGGATTGGGCATGCTGAGTTTGCCTTTCCATTTGGGCGCGATCATATCTTCCAAGGTTTTCGGTTGATCGGCGGGCCGCACCAACTCGGTATTGTAAAGAATGCTGATCGGGATCAAGCGCCACGGAATCAGCACGCCGTCTTTATCTTTGAAGGCGTCGGGGAATTTTTCCGACGAAGGCGGAACATATTTGGTCAACGCGCCTTCCTGCTTGAGAATAAGATTGAGCCCGGGATTGCCTTCGACGATGTCGAAGCCGGGCCGGCCGGCGCGCCATTCGTTGGCGGCACGGTCGACGACGCCGTTAGCCGAGGCGCGCCAGTATTCCACTTTGACGCCGTATTTTTTCTCGAAGGCATGGAAGACCGACTCCATCGCCTGAGGCACGACGGTGCCGTAGAGCACGACCTTGCCTTCCTTCTTGGCGGCGTCGATGTTGACAGTTTGAGCAAGAACGGTTGCGGCGCAAAAGCAATATTGTGCCGCCAACGCTAATAGAATGGCGGTGTGTGTCCAACCACGGCAGAGGCTCATCAACATTTGCTCATCTCCTTTGCGCAACTTTATGCCGATTTACTTGCCGGCGTAAAGTTCTCTGAGGAAGCCGCTACTCTCTAGTTCTTGGAGAAAGCGATTGTCATAAAAATCCCTGGGATTGGCGCCCGCCGCTTTCGGATGGTCGGTGACTGACAACGCGGCGCGGATCGCTTCGTCGGTGACGTAGGGAACTTTGGGAAACAGCTGCGCAAAACTCTTGTACGCTTCGTCGATGATCTCCTGATCCTTGGACGCGAGATACTTGGCGATGGCGCGCCTCGACGGGTCGGGCTGGTCGATGGAAACTCGCAGGCCGGTCACGAAGGCTTTGAGAAAACCGCGAATAACATCCGGACTCTGTTGAACTGCTGATCGCCGCACCGCCAGTCCCATGAAGGGATAGGGCAGCTTCAGCGCGCCGATGTTGACGATCTCTTTGAATCCCAGCCGCCGTGCCATGAGCGTGGTCGGCGCCGAGTGCACGGCCGCTTGCACGATGCCCTGGTTCAAGGCCGCGAGAGCGTCCTCCTGGCGCGAAAAATAGAGCACCTTCATGTCTTGCTGGGTCATCTTATATTGCCGGAGCATCGCAATGGCGGCGTGGTCGGAAGAAGCGCCCTTGGTGATAACGCCAAGCACTTTGCCGCGCAGGTCAGGTACGTCTTTGATCTCCGGCCGCGCGTACAAGGAAAAGGCATAGGTCGCCACCGGCATGCCGACATAAATAAGCTCGGCGCCGCTCAACATCGCGTTGACCGCCGCGCCGCCGGTCATCGCGATATCGACCGAGCCCGAAAGCATCGATTGTGTAAGCCTCACGCCGCCAGGAATGTACACCGGCTTGATATCGAGTCCATATTTCTGATCGATCTTGCTATCGGCGATATTCCACAACGGCGTCTGCCCGCCGTTCAGCTGTGGGTAGCCGACGCGGATGGTCGTCGGCGCCGCGGCACAAAGACGATGAATGGCCGTAGAGAGCGCAAAGGGCGCAATAAATATTCCGATAAAAAATTTGCTCAGAAGTTTAGATGGAGCCATAGGTGGTGGACCCTCCCGCTGTTTAGTGCTGCGATCGATCAGCTATTACTTAGCAGGAAAATCGTATCCCGACAAAGGTCTTGTCGCGGAGTGTATGCCTGGCGTATTGGTGGACATCGACATGGTGTTCAGAATCCTATTCACCACGAAGGACACGAAGATCACGAAGGGTTTCTTGCGTACTTTGCATTGCTATACGATAAATCTTTCTCCGGCTGCGCAAATCTTTAAGCCGCCATTGCCGTGAGTTTCTCCGTACTTGCCTGGCGCGCGGCTAATAGTGCGGTCATAATTCTTCGGCCTTTTTCCGTCACCACGTAACGGTGGGTCTTGGGCACTTTGGCGATCAATCCATGCCCGCGCAGTAGCCTAAGCTTTCTTCCTACGGCCCCCATCTGCTGATGCTCTTTGTGTTTGTCCGAGGTCGGTGTATAAAGCCGAGCCCGCACATCGCGATTGCGAAATCCGTTGATCGTATACTCGCCTCGGTTGACCGCTGCCATCAGTGCCGCATCGGCGTCCCCCATCGGGTTGAGCGCTCGATACCACCGCTTCTTGCTCCCTACGGCCCGACACACCTCGGCCGCTTCTTGCGCCAACGGGCTGTTTATCTCCACCGCCGCTCGCGCCGTCAAATGTCGATCGGTTGTCCTATGGCGTATCTCTTGAAATCCTTCCACAGAACCCCGGCTTTTCTCAGGTACTGTTCCATTACCGGTAAGTAATACAAACTGCGCAGAGTCCCTTGCAGCCGCAGTCGATCCCATCCGTGCAGGATTCCGATCACTTCGCTCCGGTGTTGTTCTACGAACGCCTGCCCAACCTCGTGCTTCGTCTGATTTTCCGTGTTTGTTGCCATGACTGCCTCTTACATCATGGCTCTCTTTCTGTCACTTTGGTTGCGGCTCTGCTGCGCTAATTTCTTCGCGGTTAATATAATCTTCTTATTCCCAACTTCTTCGGCTCACGCCTTGGACAACATTCGCGTGGCGACCCCTTCGCTGACTTCGCCGTCGGTTCTCTTTCTACTCGTCGCGCAGAAGGAAAGTCACTTCAAAGACGTTGGCTTGAATGTCGAGATCATCAACATGCGCGGCGGGCTCGCCGCTAAGATTACTGCCATCGGCGAGATCGATTTTTTCACCCAGGGATTTAGCGGTCTCGGCGCCGCGGTGCGCGGCATTCCGCTCAAGATCCTAATGATCGTCGATGAAAAACAGGACTGGGACTTCATCGCTCAGCCGCAGATCAAAACATTTTCGCAGTTGAAGAGTGCTTCGGTCGAATTTCTTTCCATCGCCGGCACCGTCGCGGTCGTGACCCGCGAAATACTGCGCCGCAACAACTTGGACCCAGCGAAAGACGTCAATCTCATGGTGATGGGCGGCAACGACATGCGCTTCATGTCGCTCAAGGGAAAAGTGATTCAGGCTACGTTGCTTGACGCAGCAAATAGCTACCTCGCGCAGAAAGAAGGTTTCAATAAACTTGCAGCAGCGGGCGACTACGTGAGCAATTACTTCAGCGGCGGCATCGTCGCCGGGCAGGATAAGCTCAAGAAATCGCCAGACAAGATCCTGCGCTTCATCAGTGTCGCGTTCAAAGGGTATCTGTTTTTCACCAGCCGGCGCGAAGAGTCGATCAACTACATGATGTAGTTCCTAAAATCGAAAGACCGCGAAGCTGTGAGCGCGATCTACGATGCCAGTGTCTAGGTGAAGACCCGCGATGGGATGGCAGAAGAAAAAGTATTGGAAGCCATCATCGACGAAGCCCAACGCGCCGCCGGCGTCAAAAGAGAAATTCGGACGGTGGACTTTTTCGATTTTAGTTTTTTACGGAAGGTACGGGAGCAATTGAAGGGGAGTGGGTGGAGGCCGTGAGTTACATTCCAGGTCGGGGAAACGCTTTTGTTTTGTGCAGTGTGGTTAAGCGAGGTGATGATGTTGTCCAACAGGCACCAGGTAAAGCACTAGCCCTGCCGGATTAAGCAGCGGCGGGTCGATAGTTAACCCGAGGGGCGCGGAAGGCGAACTGCACGTTGCGTTTGCCCTGATATGCGGTTGAGATCAGGTAGAGTCCTGTTGGTGTGACTCGGTATGCGTTCGCCAAGGCGAGTTCTTTTAACATGGTTTCTCTGAGCTTGATCTATTTTCGGTTCGTGCCGAGTTTCTTGTACCAACTCTCCGTCGCGGTGAATTCCTTTTGTCTGGCGAAGTAATCGCGGTCGTTGCCTTTCTGCTTTAATTCGAGCAACATTTCTCGCGCCGCAGTCGTGGTGGCGAGGGGGAGGCTCGACGGCGTGAGCGCGATGCGGAATCCCATGGTGAAAAACTCGGACGCGCTGAGCTGGCCTTTGGGCCAAAGTGTCACCATCGGCGCCGGCGCACTGGTACCGATCCTGCGGAAGTCTTCGATATCGGTAAGTTGCACGCCCACGGCGTCCGCGCCGGCTTCAGCGTATGCCGCCAAGCGATCACGAACTTGGTTCAAGGATTCTTTAGGACGCGAGTCACAGCGGGCAATTAGAACAATAGACGGGTCGCGCCGAGCATCGACCGCGGCTTTGATCTGCTCGACTACCACGGATATCGGCGCAATGGCGTGGCCTTCGGGAGAGGCGCCGTACTCATTCACCAGCGAATCTTCGAAGCGGATCGCCGCCGCACCGGCGCGCTCGTACAACTTCACCGCTCTCGTCAGGGCGATGGTTTCGGCACAAATCGACCCCCCATCGATGATCAGTGGGATGTTGGTGGCTTCAGAGATTTGCCCAACGCGTTGAGCGATTTGGGTCGTCGTGAGCAAGTTGCGGTCCGGCAGGCAAAAGTTTTTGTGGATGGCGTTGCCGGAAAGATGGGCGGCGACGTAGCCGCAGTCTTGCACCAGGCGGGCGAACAGGGCGTCGGAGACGCCTGGGGCTATGGCGCCTTTCGGATCGGTTAAAATTTCGCGCAACCGCGCACGCTTTTGTTCGTCAGTCATTTTTGAATTCATCAACTCTCATTCCATATGGCGAAGTCATTCGCGGTGTTGACCGGCCCGTCGAATTCTACGCTAAGTTGCTTGAGTGTTAACGCCACTTCGTCCAGCCCGCGCTCGGTTGTGGTGAAGGAGTAAGTCGGCAAGCCGCGCGGGCTTTTTGGCAGCGGCCGCGTTTCGCTCTGCAAATAAACGCCCATGCGTTTGCCGCCGATCTGAATAAATGTATGGGGCACGGCGCCGCGCTTGCGTTGGCGCGTGTTCAAGCCATTGCACTTGGTAATGACGCCGTCAAAGACCTGAACGTAAAATTCCTCAGCGACGACCAAGTCATCGACGGGCACAACAAATTGATCGAGCGCTTGTGCGATGGGCATCGGACATCCGACGATTGCGGGCTCAGTGCTTTCATCCCGCCTGCAGTTGATTCATGAACCAGTCGGCGATGTACGTACGTCGATCGAATCTTTTCTGGCCGTGACCGACGCCATCGAGCATTGAGCGGTCGGGGGAATTGACGGCGTTCTCGTAAAGATTGAGCGCACCACGTGGGTCCATGACTCGGTCGTCAATGCTGTAGCCGATCAAGATAGGACATTCGATTTTGTTGGCTCTGCTGATAAGCGTGAAGTCTTTGATTTTCTCGCGGGCTTCCTTCAAATCTTTTGCACCCATGAGCCAGCGCAGCCGGTCTTGGATCGGCGGATAGTAGTCGAAGATGTCATTAACGAGGTTATACGCGCCGCTCCACACTGCGACGGCTTTGATTCTTTTCTCCACTGTAGCGCTGCGTGGGCCGGAGTAACCGCCCATGCTCGAGCCGTGCAGACCGATGCGGTTCGCGTCGACATCCGCGCGGGTGATCAAATAGTCGATGACCGCTTTGGCGACACGTTCGGAGTCGGGCGGCGCATAAAGCTTAAAATAGCGCAACGAGCCGCCGTGACCAGGGCCGTCGACGTCAATGAAGTGCATGCCGCGCCGGGTATATTGGCCGGCGCCGCCGTCCTCGCCGCGCAGCAAGATGCCGTCGGCACCGCCGTAATTATAGACCACCGGCAATTTTGCACCTGGCTTGCCACGTCCCAGCCAGAAAAGCGCCGGCAGCTTGTGGCCTTCGTAGGGGATTTCTACTTGTTCGAACGGCGGCGTCACCATGCTCCAGGCTTTGGCGAAATTGTCTTCGAGCTTTTTGTAGGTAAGCAGCATGCGCGGGTCGGTCTCCGGCATGTAAACCACGGCGCGGCGATAGAAGTCGGCGGCGCGCAGGTAAAACTCATGGGCAGTTTGCCTGCGGTTCTCCTGCTCGAAGCCAGCGGCGAGGTCCTGGTTTTTCGCCGCTACTTCGGTCCACTCTTTGTGCCAGCTTTCGAGATTGAAAAATTTTACCCGGCGCGCGACGCCACGGACATCCGGATCGGGATGATCCGGTGACACTTCCATGCGCACTTCCAACTGTCCGCCGCCGACAAGCCCTTTGGCCGGATAGAGAAACTTTTCGGCCTGTTCCCGGTCGAATACATCGCCGCCCGACTTATTAATCATGACTGAGTCTCCTTGTGCCGCGGAGTGACCCTCTGTTTGCCCCAGTGGGAGCTATATTTCAACCGGAGGCGTTTGGGAAGAAGATGGTTTTCACCACGAAGGCACGAAGGACACGAAGGGTTGGGATGATCAAAACTCTGAATTTCGTGCTCTTCGTGTCCTTCGTGGTGAAAAAGCAAGTCTCATATCACCGACAGGCGGCGATGAAAGCGTCGAAGATTCGCCGGTGGCCTTGGCGTCGCGGCGCCAGAACTTCGGGATGCCACTGCACGCCGATGACAAAAGTATGGCGCGTGCTTTCGATCCCTTCGATCATGCCGTCATCGGCGATGGCATCGACGATCAGGCCCTTGCCGAGTTGTTTGACCGCTTGGTGATGAGTTGTGTTGACCTCTAGGCTTGGTTCCTTAACGATGGCGCGCAGGCGTGTTCCATCAGGAATCTGTACTCGGTGTCCACCCTGAGATTTCTTTTCACTCTGTTGATGTTCGCCGGCGTCGGCCACTTGCGCGGCGATGTCTTGGTAAAGCGAGCCCCCTAGTACGACGTTGAGCGCTTGCTCGCCGCCGCAGATGCCGAGAACTGGCAAATTGTTTTTCAGCGCCGCCGCCGCAATGTCGAGCTCAAATTCGGTGCGCTGCGCTTTGACGGCGCCGAGCTGGCGGATTGGCTGCTCGCCATAATAGCTTGGGTGAATGTCGAAGCCGCCGCCGCTGATCAGCAAACCATCGAGCAAATCTAACAAGCGCCGGATGGCTGCAGCTGAACTCAACGGCGGCAAAATCAACGGCGTCGCGCCGGCTTGCTCCACCGCGCGGTAGTAGCGTTGGGCGAGAAACAACGTCGGCTCACTGTGCACTTGATGTTTTGCTTCGGCGAAGTCGGCGGTGATGCCAACCACGGGCGGCTTTCCCTTGGTCATTTCTGCGGCTCGTAGAGACGCTTGTAGATGCGGTGATTGCGCAGCACCAGCTTGACGTAGCCGCGGGTTTCGACGTAGGGAATCCGCTCGACGAATTCTTCGATATCGTCGGTGACGATTTCTCTTTCCCAGCGGTCGACGGCGGCCTCGCCGGCGTTGTAGGCGGCGATCGCTTTGAACCAATTGTTCGAGTAGCGGTCCAGCAAATCCTTCAAATACTGGGTACCGAGCGTGAGATTGATCTCCGGTTCGAAAAGTTTTTCCTGGGTCGGCGCCGGCAGACCGACCTGTTTGGCGACCCGCGCCGCGGTTGGCACGATCAGTTGCATCAAACCAAAGGCGGCGGCGGGCGAACGAGCGCGCGCGTTGAACAAACTCTCCTGACGGATCAACGCGAGAACCAGATAGGGATCGATGCCGCGCTCGAGGGTTTTCTGCTGCACCGCTTCCCAATAGGCGAGCGGGTAGCGGTAGAGATCGCGGTCGGTCTGCGCATACGGTAGCTGCTGCGCCAGAGTGAGGCTTCGGCCGTAGGCTTGGTTATTGAAGTACTCGCGCATGAGTAACACGCGCAGCCGTTCTGGCAGTTTGGCGCGGCGGTTGACCTCGTCAATTTCCATCACCGCCAGCTGATGCAACGACAGCGCAGCGAGCTCGCGGGCCCGAGAAAGGTGAAAGGTCAGCTCGGCTCGCATCGGCGGGTCCGGTTCCGAAACAGCCACCGGTTGCGCCGGCCTGTGCAATTCGAGAGGCGCGCCCAATTGCTCTAGGCGGCCGAGCGAGAGCGCTTGGTAATAGGACTCCTCGCCGCCGTTGGCGATTTGACGGTAGATATCCTTGGCGGCTTCGCTTTCGGCGAGCTTCTCGGCGGCGCGCCCTTGCCAATAGAGCGCGGCGGTGGCAAAGGGGCCATTTTTGGATTGTGCAGCTAACGAGCGGAAGGTTGCCTGCGCTAGCGCTAGTTCGCCGCTGCGATAGTAGAGCCAAGCGAGCCGCCACGCGGCGTCGTCGCGCACTTGGCTCTTGGGAAACTGTTTCTGAACGGTGGCGTAATTATGAACCGCTTCATCCTTGCGGCCGAAATATTCATGAATATCGGCGCTCGCGAATTGCGCGCGGTCGATGTACGAGCTGGCCGGATATTTTTCCAAAACGTTTTTGAAATACTCGAAGGCCCGGCCGTTCTCGTGGCGGTTCCAGTAAATTTGCCCGATCTGATAGAGCGCTCTGGGCGCTTCACCGTTGTCGGGGTAGTCGCGCGCGATCTGTTCGAGAAGCGGAATCGCCTCATTTCTGCTCCCGGCCGCAAGGTAGAGCGACGCTAGCTTGCTGAGAAAACGAAGCCGCTCAGCCGGTTCAGTGACGTCGCGAAGAATCTTCTTGTAAAGTTCTTCGGCATCATTGGTTTGGCGCTCTCGTGCCAATCGATCGGCTTCTTCAGCTTGGGACGCGATGGTATTGAGCCCGAACTGATCGGGAAACCTGTCGCGCAAACGGGCGTGTTCCTTGCGCGCCAATGCCGCCCAGCGCGAATTCGGCGAGCCATCGCGTAGCTCACGATAAAGCGTAAAGGCGCGGCCGATCGCTCCCGGCGTGTCTTGAGCTTCGTGAATTTGCGCTTGCAGAAAATGCGCCTCGTCGGCGATCTCGCGAGTCACGGATTTATCGGCGCGCAGCTGGCGCAAGGTCTCACCCGCGGACGCGAGCTTCTTCTCGGCGATATCGACTTTGGCCCGCAGTAGGGCGGTGGAGTGGTACCAAATGCTTTGCGGAAAACGCTGGCGCAGCTGCTCCAAACACTTGCGTGACTGGTCCCAATTGGCTTCGTCGAAAGAGATGCGCGCCAAATAGTAAAGGCTGTAGTCGGCGAGGCGGTGCGTCGCATCCATCGATTGTTGAAACAATTCCTTGGCCTGGGCTGGTTTTCCGCTGGTATAGAGTTGATAGGCTTTGCCAAATAGCTCCCGCGAGTCATTGGATTGGGCGAAGAGCCACTGGGGCGAGCCCGCGAGCGTCACTGACAGCAACAGTAGACAAGTGAAAAAGACCATTGGTTTATGTAAGTTTAACCAAGGGGGCGGGGCGATTCAATCAAAATGTGAATTCTTAACTGAACCATTCGAGCTCGCGCAGCGCTGTTGTGTTTTGCGCCGATGAAAGTTATGTTTTTGCCAATTCCGAGCCGACTGAAGGGGAGGCGAGCTATTTTGAAGATCGAAGGTAGTTACACATTCAATGCGCCGCGGGAGCGAGTTTGGCAAGTCTTGCTCGACCCAAAGATCATGGCGCAGTGCATGCCGGGCTGTGAAAGCATGAACGAAGTAGCACCGGACAGATATGAGACGGTCATGAAAGTCGGAGTCGCTTCGGTGAAGGGAACTTATAAAGGCAAAGTCGCCATTAAGGACAAGCAGGCGCCGACGCACTATGTATTGAGCGGCGAAGGTTCCGGCGGGCCCGGCTTCATGCAGGGCGACGTGGTGATCGATCTCGAAGAGAGCAAAGGTCAGACGCTGCTCAAATACAGCACCGACCCGAAAATCGGCGGACTTATTGCCAGCGTCGGCCAGCGCATGTTGAACGGCGTCGCCAAGATGATGGCGGAGCAGTTTTTCAAGAAAGTCGAATCGTTTATCTAGCTTTTCGCAAAATCAGCTTGAGCGCAATGCGCATCGATCGAGCCATTCTGTGTCGCCAACCGTAAGCGTCATCATTCCGACATTCAATCGCTGGCCGCTGGTCGGTGCAGCCATTCAGACGGTATTGGCACAAAGCTACGCCAAGCTTGAGATCATTGTCGTCGATGACGGCTCGACGGACGACACGGCGCAGCAGTTATGCCAATTTGGCGCTCGACTGCGCATTTTGAAACAGCCTCATCGCGGTGTTTCGGCGGCGCGCAATTTAGCGGTTCGCCACGCGCGTGGCCGCTATCTGGCGTTTCTCGATTCGGACGATCTCTGGCTGCCGCAGAAACTTGCGGTGCAGACCTCGTTCATCGAACAGAACCCGGCGGTGCAAATCTGCCAGACTGAAGAAATCTGGATTCGTAACGGTGTCAGGGTCAATCCCAAGGCCAAGCATCGAAAGCCGTCGGGGGATATTTTCATGCCGAGCTTGGAACGTTGCCTGGTGAGTCCGTCGGCGGTGATGCTAACCCGCAAATTATTTGAGCGAGTTGGCGGCTTCGACGAAAATTTGCCGGTGTGCGAGGATTATGACCTTTGGCTGCGCCTCGCAGTTGACCATCTGGTTCCGTTGATCGGTGACGCGCTGGTGATCAGGCGCGGCGGCCACGCCGATCAATTGTCGCGTTCGATTTGGGGTATGGACCGTTACCGCGTGTTGGCATTGCAGAAGCTCTTACGCTCGGGACTTGGCGGCGTACGGCGAGCCGCGGCGATTGACGTTCTGCGGAAGAAGGTTGGGGTATTAGCGTCAGGCGCGCACAAACGCGGCAAAGCGAGCGATGCCAGGGCCTACGAAGATATCTTGGCAGAGTTCACCGAGGAGAAACATGCTGGAGCGAGAAATTCGCGATTACTCGAAGGCGAAAGGGTTTCACCCGCAGACGCTAGAGCGTTGGCTTAGTTGGCAGCCTGACGATGCGGGCGCGCTGGCACGGCTCGCTATCTCGCTCAAGATCAGCGAGAATCACCTGCGCGATCTGATGGATTGGCTCGAAGAAATTGCGCTTCGCGATCGACTGAGTATTCAGGCGATCTTGGCGAGCAAATCGGTCGATGATAGCGCAACCGATCCGCGCCTCGGCCGAGCCGACAGGCTCAAACGGATCAAGGAACAAATTCGCCGGCTCAGGTTTCCCAGGTTGGCTGAGACCGAAGACGCGATTCGTGCGAAGATTCAAGATCTGAAGCTTCATCCCGAGATTCGTTTGACCGTACCGCCAGGACTGGAAGGTGGCCAATTGCTTATCGAGTTTGCCGCGGCGAGCCATGCTGAGCTTAAGCAGCTCACGACGAAATTGACGGAAGCGACTGACAGGGGTGGCATGCCGGAAATTTTCGATTTGTTAGCCGGCCATACAATAGACGCAGCCACTTCGCGTCCGGGGTCATAACCCCGGCCTTAAGCAAAGGGGATGCTTGCCCTCTTTTGGAAACCCCATCTATTGGTTTCACGCTGCGAGCAGCGTGGTCAATAAAATTAAGTAAGTTGATGAAACTATTTCAACCCGAAGAAGTGATCATCGAGCTTGGTTCGGAGGCCAGTCCGATCTACCAGAACCTGCGCCGGAGTTTACCCGGTGTTCCGTTCAGATTCGTCAACGATGTGTCGTGGCGCAATGGCGACGGGTCGTCGATTACGGATCACTTTGGCGCGGCGAAAAGGAAACTCTACTTAGCCAAGCACAAAGGCGAGTTCTTCAAGAAATGTCCGGGCAGCGACGGCCAGGTGTGCTGCAACTATTTCGTCATCAATTTCGCCAGCAACTGCCCGATGGATTGCAGCTACTGCTATTTGCAAGAGTATCTGGCCGATAATTCCGATCTCAAAGTATTCAGCAACGTGGGCGATTTGATCGACGAGGCCGATCATGTTTTGCGCAAGCACCGCGGCATGTTTTTTCGCGTCGGCACGGGCGAGATCACCGACAGCCTGGCGCTGGAGCCATTGACCGGCATGGTCGGTGAGCTCATTCCTTACTTTGCCGAACAGCCGAATGTTTTGCTCGAACTAAAAACCAAGAGCGACTGTGTCGATAGTCTACTCGACTTCGATCCGAAAGGACGTGTCGTGGTGGCCTGGTCGATGAATCCGCAAGCGGTGATCGATCGCGATGAAACCGACACGGCGTCGATGAGCGAGCGCCTCGCCGCCGCGCGGCGCTGCCAGGAGGCGGGATATCGCTTGGGTTTTCACTTTGACCCGATGATCGAATATCCGGGCTGGGAACGTGACTACCAGGCGATGATCGAAGAAGTATTCGCGGCCATCGATTGGAAGTGGATGTCGTGGCTGAGTTTGGGTGTGCTGCGCAATACTCCAGGCTTGAAGCGCGCCATGCGCCAGCGCTTTCCGCGCACCGAGCTTTTGACCGGCGAGCAAGTGCATTGTCCGGACGGCAAGCTGCGTTATTTTCAACCGCTGCGCGTCGAGATGTACCGCAAGATGGTCGGCTGGATTCGCCGCGCCGCGCCGACCGTGAAAATTTATCTTTGCATGGAATCTAAAGAAGTCTGGCAGCAGGTCTTCGGCTTTGCTCCCGCATGTGAGAAGGATCTCGGCAACGAAATGGCACCGGGCGCCGAGTCTGCTTGGCTATGACGAACAAAGATAATGCCATCGGTGTCTTCGACTCTGGGATCGGAGGCTTGACGGTGCTGCATCAGATCATTGAAACTTTGCCCAGGGAAAATACTGTCTACTTGGGCGACACCGCGCGGGCGCCCTACGGCACTAAGTCGGTGGAAACCGTGCTGCGCTACTCGTTCGAGAACAGCCAGTTTCTCGTCGACAAGGGCGTTAAAATAGTTGTCGTCGCCTGCAACACTTCGACGGCGATCGCGCTCGACCGATTGAAGGAAACGCTGACCATTCCCGTGATCGGTGTTCTTGCGCCGGGGGTCAGGCGGGCGGTTAAGGGTACTAAGAACAAACGCGTCGGTGTCATCGGCACCGAAGCGACGATTCAAAGCGGCGCCTACACGCGCGCGCTCAAGGCCGCGGATGCCAAGATCGAAGTGTACAGCCGGGCGTGCCCGCTGTTTGTCCCGCTGGTCGAAGAAGGCTGGACCGAGAACGCGGTGGTCGAGATGGCGGTGAAGGCATACCTCGGCAGTCTCAAGCAGAGTGGCATCGATACGCTGATCCTTGGCTGCACGCATTATCCTTTGCTTAAGAAAGCGATTCGCAAATTCATGGGTGGCGCCGTGCGTCTGGTCGACTCCGCCGAGGAAACCGCCAAGGAAGTTGAGCAGGTTCTGAAACATGCCGCGCTAGGACGAAAGGCGGGTAAGGGTGGGCATAGCTTTTTCGTCACCGATGCGCCCGACCGCTTTATTAAAGTGGGTCGGCGTTTTTTGGGCGAAAAAGTTGAATCGGCAGTGCGCATCGAACGCTGAGTATACTTCGCCTCTCGTTATCAGCATGGCTTTAAGTCTCGGCCAAAATCGGGTATTTTATATCATTGTACTACGCCGGTTAGCTCCTCTGTCTCCGCCAAACCAGGGAGATACTTCACAGCATGTGGAATTTTATAAAAGGAATCATTGGCACTAAGAACGAGCGCGAAATCAAGCGGATTCGTCCGTTGGTCGACGAGATCAACCAATGGGAAGACGAGTTTAAGGGATTGACCGATGACCAGCTTCGCGCCAGGACGGAAAAGTTCAAGCAACGCATCGCCGATGCGACGGTAATCTTGCAAAAAGAGCTCGCCGACCTACATGAAGAATCGGTGACAGCAGATGTGGAACGGCGCGACGAAATCAAGACTCAAGGCGATGAATTAGACAAGCAGTTGCGCGAGGCCGAGGCGCAGGTATTACAAGAAATCTTACCGGAAGCCTTCGCGGCAGTGCGCGAAGCGTCGCGGCGCGCCATTAGACTGCGTCACTTCGACGTGCAGATGATCGGCGGAGCGGTGCTCCATGAGGGCAAGATTGCCGAGATGAAAACCGGCGAAGGCAAAACATTGGTCGCAACCTTGCCTCTTTATTTGAACGCGCTCACCGGCCGCGGCGTGCATTTAATTACCGTCAACGATTATCTTGCCCGCCGCGACGTGCAATGGATGGGGCCAATATTTCATAAGTTGGGGCTCAGCACGGCGTCCATCGTGCACGAGACGAGCTTTCTATTCGATCCGACTTTTCTAACCAAAGACTACCGTTATTTGAATTTGCGTCCGATCACGCGCCAGGAAGCTTATCTCGCGGACATTACGTACGGCACCAACAACGAGTTCGGCTTCGACTATCTGCGCGACAACATGAAATTTTCTCTGGAAGAATACGTCCAGCGCGAGCTTAACTATGCGGTGGTCGATGAAGTCGACAATATTCTTATCGATGAAGCGCGTACGCCGCTGATCATTTCCGGGCCGGCGGAGGAATCCACCGACAAGTATTACGTGATCGACCGGATCATCCCGAAGTTGCAGCGCGGCGCAGTGATTCAAGGCGATCCGTCGCAGGAAGATCGCGCTGCCATCGATGCGCAGGGCGATTACACGGTCGATGAAAAAAGCCGCTCGGTGACCCTGACCGAAGGCGGCGTCGCCAAGGTCGAGCGCTTACTCGGCGTCCATAACCTTTACGACCCGCGGCAGATCGACACCTTGCATCACGTCCAGCAAGCGCTGAAGGCGCATGCGATCTTCAAGCGCGACGTCGACTATGTCGTCAAAGAAGGGGAAGTGATTATTGTCGATGAGTTCACCGGCCGGTTGATGCCGGGACGGCGTTGGTCGGATGGCTTGCACCAAGCGGTGGAAGCCAAGGAACGTGTCCACATTCGCGAGGAAAACCAGACGCTGGCGACGATCACGATCCAAAACTACTTTCGCATGTATAAGAAGTTGGCTGGCATGACCGGCACCGCCGACACTGAGGCTCCCGAATTTAAGAAAATCTACAAGCTCGATGTCACGGTGATCCCGACTCACCGTGACATGGTACGCGTCGATAATGCCGACGTGGTCTACCGCACCGACAACGAAAAATATGAAGCGGTGGTGCTGGAAATAGAGGAGCGCAGCAAAAAGGGCCAGCCGATTTTGGTCGGCACGACTTCAGTGGCCAAGTCTGAGAAGCTCTCGCGCATGCTCAAAAAGAAAAGCGTGAAGCATAATGTCTTGAACGCGGTTAACCATGAGGCGGAGGCGAGCATCATCGCCCAGGCGGGCCGGCTCAACGCCGTCACCATCGCCACCAACATGGCCGGCCGGGGTACCGATATTCTGCTCGGAGGTAATCCAGAATTTCTGGCCCGCTCGGATATGGAAAACGAGTGGATCAACCGGGCCTCGAAGCTACCGATACAGGGCGCGGCGCGTTACGAAGATGCGCTACGGGATTTGCGAGAAAAGTACGAAGAGGAAGTTCAACGCGCCGAAAAAAAGCTGCTTAAAGACGGCGAGGTCTTCGAGCAGCAGCGCGGCGAAGCGCTTAAACGGACCACGGATTTACAGCGGGAGATTCGCGGCATCTCGCCGTTTCGCGAAGCGCGGGAGCGGTATGAAGACCTGTCCGCCACCGAGCTGATCGAAGCGCTGCATAACCTGCGGCCGATTCCCGACGGCTACCTGCGCGCCAAGGAATCGTTTGAATCGGCTGTGTTCAATTCCCAGAATGGCAACGGCGCTGAAATTTCCCCCGACTTTGCCGCGGCGAGGGAAGATTTCAACTTAACCATCGAGCTATGGCAGGAAAAAATAGGTGAGCGCGAGGGGTTGATGGAAGCGCTCGATGAGAAACGCCGCTCCTACGAGCAGAGCTTAATCGATTTCGAGTTTGCCAGCGCGCTTAACGTTCTCGCCGCGGGCGAACATGGTGTAACGGTGAGAGATTACACAGCGTCGCATCAAGCGTTTGACGAAGCGGAGGCGCGGTGCGAGGAAGTTCGCGCGCCCTACGAAGAGGCGATTCAGCAGGCGCAGGAAAATTACGAAACCAAACGGCAAGAATATCTGCGCATGGTCGAAGCCATCCGTGAGCAGTTGGACAAAGCGCCGGATGAATACCGTCAGCGGTTCGAGCAAATTTTGGCGAACTACAATAAAGTCTGCGCTGAGGAGAAGGAGCGCGTGGTCGCCGCCGGCGGACTGCATATTCTCGGCACCGAGCGGCACGAGAGCCGGCGCATCGACAACCAATTGCGCGGCCGGGCCGGCCGGCAGGGAGATCCGGGTTCGTCGCGGTTTTATCTTTCGCTGGAAGACGATTTGATGCGCATTTTCGGAGCCGATCGCATTCAGGGAATCATGGGGCGGCTCGGCATGGAAGAGGGTGAGCCCATCGAGCACGGTCTGGTGACACGGGCGATTGAGAACGCCCAGAAAAAAGTCGAAGGCCACAATTTCGACATCCGCAAACATTTGCTCGAATATGATGACGTGCTCAACAAGCAGCGCGAGGTGGTTTACAGCAAGCGACGAGATTTTCTCAAGGGCGAAGGCTTGAAAGAAGAAGTGCTCGATATGTCGGCTGAGCTCTGCGATGAAATCATCGCGCGTTACGCCGATAAAGAGAGCCATCCGGGCGACTGGGATTGGACTGGCTTGAACGAAGCCATCCATCATCAATTCAATCTGCGCTTGGATCTAAAGAGCGAGGAGATTGACGGCATGCGACTCGAGGGCTTGTCAGAAGTTGCCCTCGATCGGGTCGCTGCCGCTTACGAGGACAAGGAGCGGCGTTTCGGCGCGCCAATGCTGCGCCAGTTGGAAAAGATCATTTTACTGCAAACCATCGACACCCTTTGGAAGGATCATTTGCTTAACATGGACCATCTGAAGGAAGGCATCGGCTTGCGCGGTTACGGCCAGAAGAACCCGCTGCAAGAGTACCAAAAAGAAGGTTACGACATGTTCGAGGACATGAATCACCGAGTCCAAGAAGATGTCGTGCAAAAACTGTTCACCGTGGAGCTGGCCCGAGAAGCCGCTGCGCCGCAAATCGCTCTCGAACAGCCGCAGCCACAAAGAATGGTGTTGAGCCACGGCAATGACCCGATCGCGGCGCGTCCAGTCGCCTCGCAAAAGCGCGATGGCGAAAAGGTGGGACGAAATGATTTATGCCCCTGTGGCAGCGGCAAGAAATATAAGCGCTGCCACGGTAAATAAAGGGGGATTTCCTAGCCGATTCGCCCCCATGGTAAAGTTATCAGGAAATGGCAAAAGGGCCGGCTATTTAATCGAGAATTGGCCATGATTAGCGACATTCTTCGAGAGAAATAGCCGGCCCTTGTCTTTGTTGCCGGTTAGTTCACGCCAGTTTCGACCTAGATCAATTTCATCTGGCCGCCACCCGGGTCGGCATCGCTTCATGCTCGTCATCATGCGCAGAGCTTGATGGCACGTTGTTGCCGGCGCCCAACTTGATGATGCGATCCTTGTGACCTTGAATATCCTTGGTTGAATTTCGGGTGTCGATGAGCAGTTTCGCCGCGTCGACGATCTTAGCGATATCATAAACGCTGTGATCGGTGATAATGATCACGCAATCATGCTTGGCGATTTCCGCTGACGACGCCTCGACGGAATTGAGTACGGTGCCGCCGAGGCGCAACGAAGGGACGAGCGGGTCGTTGTAGGAAAGAATCGCGCCTTTGTCACTCAGTAACCGCATAACGTCGAGAGCGGGCGATTCGCGGCAATCGCTGACATCTTTCTTGTAGGCGACGCCGAGAATCAGGACCTTCGAACCGCGAATACTTTTCGATGCTCGATTGAGGCCGTCGGCTACCATCGTTGCGACCACCGAGGGCATCATGCCGTTGATCTCCGCCGCCAGGCCGATAAAGCGTGCTTGAAAGTTCAGTGCTTTGAGCTTCCACGCCAAGTAGTGCGGATCGATGGGGATGCAATGGCCGCCAAGACCCGGTCCGGGATAGAACGCGCTAAAACCGAATGGCTTGGTGGCCGCGGCGTCGATCACTTCGTAAACATCGACGCCCAACAAATCGCACATGAGAGCGAGCTCGTTGACCATGCCAATATTGACGCTACGAAAAGTATTTTCCAACAGTTTGACCATCTCGGCGCATTTGGTGCTGCTGACCGGGACTACGCGCTCGATAAACTTCGAGTAAAACAGTCGCGCGGATTCCGTGCATTCGGGCGTGATGCCGCCGACGATTTTCGGCGTGTTGTGGGTATTGAACGACGCGTTGCCCGGATCGATTCTTTCCGGCGAGAAGGCGACGAAAAAGTCGCTGCCAACTTTGAGCCCGGTGGATTCAAGTTCGGGTACGATCAGCTCGTCGGTGGTCCCCGGATAGGTGGTGCTTTCCAAGACAATTAACTGGCCGGCGTGTAAATATTTGCGAATCTCCTCGGTGGCGGAAAGGATGAACGAAATGTCCGGGTCACGGCTCTTGCTGAGCGGCGTGGGCACGCAGATGCTTACGGTGTCCGCGTTGGCGAGGGCACTGAAGTCGGCGGTCGGAGTAAACTTGCCGCTATGAACCGCTTCAGCGACGATGTTCTCGGGAACGTCCAAAATGTAGGACTTACCCTGTTTGAGTGTATTGACCTTGTTGGGGTCCAGGTCGATGCCGATGACCTTAAAGCCGGCGGCGGCGATTTCCATCGCCAGCGGCAAGCCTACATAGCCGAGCCCAATGACTGCAGCGACGGCTTGGTGGTTTTCCAGTTTCGTTTTGAGCGTGTTCAAGTTAGATGGCCTCCCGTCCTCTTATTGGTAGTTTACCAGCAGTTCTCATCGCCTTAAACTCTTGGACGTGAATCTCGTATTTATTGATCAGCTCATAGAGATTCACCCGGCTGATCCCCAGCTCACGCGCGGCGCGGCTGACGATGCCGCCATTGCGGTGGAGCGCTTTCTGGACAAAATCCTTTTCGATCGCCTTTCGGGCAAACTTTAGGTTGACGTCGGTGGGGATCTGATCGAGTGCAAAACCTAAATCGCTCGGTTTCAGTATCGACCGCGGGCTGAGAACCACCGAACGGCTGATGAGATTCTCCAGCTCGCGCACGTTGCCCGGCCAAGGGTGCATGAGTAAGGCACCCTCGGCTTCAGGTGAAAGACTGATCGGCGGCTTGCGGTGCTCCTGGCAGAATTTTCTCAGAAAATACTGTGCCAGCGGGATAATGTCCTCTTTGCGGTCGCGCAGAGGTGGCATATCGAGCGGCACAACTTTCAGTCGATAGTAGAGATCTTCGCGGAACACATGATTCTCCATGTCCTTTTGCAGATTACGGTTGGTCGCGGCGATGATCCGCACATCGACCTCTACTGGTTGAGTACTGCCTACTCGTTCGATTTTTCGATCTTGCAGGAATCGCAGTAGCTTCACTTGTAGGGGCGGTGCGAGCTCGCCGATTTCGTCGAGAAATAGGGTTCCGGTGTGGGCGAGCTCAAACTTGCCGCGCTTTTGCGCGTGAGCACCGGTAAATGATCCCTTCTCGTGGCCGAAAAGCTCGCTTTCCAATAGATTTTCAGGAATCGCGCCGCAGTTCACCACGACAAATGGATTGTTGTTGCGCTGGCTTTGCTGGTGTATTGCATGGGCGGCAACTTCTTTGCCGGTGCCGCTCTGACCGCATATCAGGACAGAAATGTCTGATGCGGCTACGCGTTGGATAAAACGGAATATATCCTTCATCGCTTTGGACGCGCCAACGATGCCTTGAAAGCCGTCCGCTGTAGCTTGTTCCTGCTGCTGCACTCGCTGCTGCAACTGATGGATATGAAACGCCCGTTTGATCATGACCTTCAACTCTTCAAGGCGTATCGGTTTGGCGTAGTAATCAAGGGCCCCCAACCGGACTGCGCGCATGGCGTTGGCGTCGTCGTTGTTGCCGGTAATCATGATGGCTCGGGTCATGGGGTTCTGCGAGAGCATATGCTCCAACAGACGCATGCCGCCGAGATCCGCCGGATTGTGGGGATTTAACGATAGATCGAGCGTCACGACCGGCGGCAGGTGTCGGTCGAATAGGCTCATCGCTTCGCCTTCATTGGAAGTCGAGAGAACTTCGTAGTCGGCCTCAAGTGCCCAGCGCATTTGCTTGAGAATGTTTTCCTCGTCGTCGACGAGCAGAATTTTTGGCTTCACGATCGTTCTGTCCTTTCTCGCGGGTGACGGGTCACACGGTTGGCAAGTCGATCTCTACTTTGGTCCCGGCATTGACCTCGCTCTCAATGCGGATTTGGCCGCCGTGCACTTCAATAATGGATCGGGTATGGCAAAGACCGATACCCATGCCTTTTTCCTTGGTAGTTTGAAACGGCCGGAACAGGTTCTGTAGCCGCTCGGGCGGAATGCCACAGCCCGTGTCGCGAATCGCCGCGGTAACTTTCCCGGCATTTCCCTCCGATACCGAGACCTCTACTGCGCCTTCTCCTCGGGGCAGGCTTTGGATCGCGTTGAGCAACAAGTTAGTGAAAGCTTTTTGCAGCAATTCTGGATCCCCCGAAATGATCGGTGGCTTGTTCACTGGTGGAAAAGTTGTGTGAACCTTTACGCCATTGCGCTGGCTGATTTTGAGATCGTCGAAGGTGTTCGAGAGAATTTCGAGTATATTAACGGGCTGCTGTTTGAGCGCAAATTGGCCTCGTTGAACTGAAAGGCTAGCGATGAGATCGATCATCTTGTCGGTGGTCTGGTGAAAGGTAGCGAAAGCATCCGCGGTAAACTCCGGGTTGTGGCTAAGATGCTTGGCGTTTTCTAACGTCATGCCTTGAAGCGTGGCTAGATTCTTCAAATCATGCAGAATGAACGACGCGAAGCGATTAAACGAATCCCATTCTCTTGAAAGTAGCAGCTCCTCGGAAAGCTTGTGAGTTAAAATTAGGTTGCCGAGTTGATTGCCCACACTGATGAGGAGCTGCTCGTCTTCCGCTGAGGATTTTTCACTGCGAAGTTCTCGGCCGATGCCGATGAGGGCCAGCGCGCTATGGTCTTTTTCAACCAGCGCTACGCGGTCGATGCCTAGCTGTGTGAGCTGAGGAACTTTATCGACGGGGAATTCGTTTGCGGCTACTTTGTCTCCCTGCTTCGGAACACTGAAAAGGGATGTTGTTACGTCCGAGCGGCGTTGATAATCAAATCTGAGGACCGCTGCATCGGCTTCGACGGACGACGCGGTATCGTGACAGTAGGCTAAATGAAAGGTTCCTGAAGTTGGCGAGCGAAGCCAGATCGCTACCTGGCGGACGAACATTGCGTCGGCGATCAGCTCCGCGAGACGTGGCAAGACTTCGCAGATATTCAATGATTCGCTGGATTTGTCCGAGAATTTCATCCACAAGTCACGGTAGTCATATTTGTTGCGAAATACGTTTGTCGCCAGAAAATTTCGAATGTTGCTGCGAAAGCTTGGTGACATGTAGAAAACGAGAAACAATGCGACTAAGGCGGCGGTGACAAAGGGGAGCAGCACGGGGATGCCCTGTGGGCTGGCCCAACGAAGTAAATCTAGAATGCTCCCGGAAATGATTAGGTAAGAAATTACCGCGGTAGATGACAGGACGCCGAAAACTAGGTTTCGCGAAACCCGTAACGTGACTTCCCAGACCGGATATCTGAAAAAACTATACCCAAGAAGACCCAGCGCGCAAAAAATTACCGCAGCACTTGAATGCAGCGTTGACTGTGAGATATAGGAAGATAGAACTATCTGGGCCGAGAGATAGCTAAAATAGGCGGTAAAGCCAAGATAGGCGATGAACACGAACTTCAGTTTTTCCCTCGATGACTCCCCAGCATGCTGAAGCGTTTTGTCGAGGTACAGCAGCGCGATAATATTCGATGCGATGACATTCAAGAAATAGAGTCGCCAGTTTTGCGCGATGATGATGATCGGTTGCTCTAAAATACCGGTAACCCATTCGACCATCCGGCCGGCGATGATCGCGTGGGTGAGAAATGCTAATAAAGCCGCTTGCAGAACATAGAATCCCATCCAAAATGGCCGATGGCGCGCCGCGAACGTCCGGCCCAAGTAGTGGCTCAGCGGGACGAAAGTTACTGGTGTGAGGATTACACCCAATAAAATTAGAGTCACACCACCAGAAGAATCAGCCACTTCGTTAAAAAGGTAGTGGCCGAGCGTAAACAGGATAATCGGGATGAGGCTGATCTCAAGAAATACAACGCTTGGATGGCGCCTGATCTTGCTTGCCAGATAAGTGAACAAGCAAATCAAGAGTAGCAAATTCACTAAAACTAACGCGTTTGGGGTTAAGGGCCAGTTCATCTGATCAAGATACGGCAAAACTATTTTCATTGAAGCAAAACGCATACCACTGATTTTGCGAGAGAATCTGTAACATTAAATAGCCTATTCCACTTTTCAGGTAGGTGTATTTGCCCGACGCCTGGCCGAAAAATTCGTTTTGAATAAATATAGGGTCTCTCCTCGTGCTTGCCTGAAATTACCGTCCGTCGCTTGTAGCGGGCTCAATTCTTGAAAGAGCAATAGTCATATTAGAATGTCATTTTACCTAATGTGAGTTCTTCTGGGCAGGTTACACTGGTCTACCTTTACGTCAAAAGTGAAGCTTGAAAAGAACTTACAAGTGCGTCTCGGAAGTTCTCGGTGTTTAGATGCACCTTGACGAAAAATCTCTTTTATTTTTGAAATGTTAAAGTTAAGTTGACGTCGTCGACTGCTGTGTTGGCGAGTGTCTAGTGAGCGAACAATTTTCTTGAAATGCCGTTCGAGATGTGGCAAAAATGCCAGATATGAATTTGCGGGAGTGGTGGCTGGCTAAAATCGGAGGTTACGTCATTGGCTAGAGTGACGGCCCAAGCTCCTGACGCTAGCTACGTCGACGACGATCGTTCAAATTTGCTGCAACTAAAGGGGGCTCTTCAATCAACATTTCTTTGTTCTGGCGCTAACTTAGAGCAGTTCTTGGCCGAAATTTCCGGCGTTATGTACGAATGCGATAGTAAACTATCGGTCACGCTTATCACCTCAAACACTCTCCCGCTCGTTGGCGTAGACCCTCAGGAGCTGCTTGGTCGACAGGACCTCTGGGCGGAAAGACTGTTTCCCAATGACCGCGAGCGGTTGCTTTCACTTCTTGACGGTTTACAGCCCGGACAAACGGCATCGGCAACTCATCGAATCCTCGATCAGTGCGGCTTGCCCGTTTGGGTGTCCCATAGTTTTAGAAAAGCGGCAACGGAGCGGGGTGAAGTGCTTCGCGGCTGCATGGTTCCGCTGCCAAAGGAGATTTGCACCCAAGATATCGGCCCCACGATCATTCCTAAGTTTGTCCATAAGATAGGTAATCACTTTCAGCTGATCAACCTCTTAATGGGAAATCTGCGCCGCAGCGGAATTGCTACGGGTGATATCGATAGGCTTCAGCAAGCGTTAGACGAGACCGTTGAGTTTACCCGGACATTTTTGAACTACGCGCAAGAACCGAGTTGTCGGTCCGAATTCGATTTGAGTGAAATTCTAAAGTCTGTCATGCAGTCGATGATTTCAGCATTTGCCGAGAAAAAAGTTTCCCTCAATAATCTTGTGGATGTTGACTCCAGTGGCGCTTTGGTCCTTGGTGATCCTTTCTTGCTGGAGATCGGCTTTAGCGCAATACTCCAAAACGCTCTCGACGCGACAAATGCGGGTGGGGAAGTGACAGTTACAGCAAGTTGCGAACGGCATCGACCTGACTATGGATTGTCTGCGCAAATAGTCTTTGCCGACACAGGCTGCGGCATGGAACAGGAGCTCTTAACGCGAGCCGTAGATCCTTTCTATACTTCCCGCCGCGACCGAAGTGGTCTTGGGCTAAGCATGGCGGTGCGAAGTATCGAGCAGCACGGTGGCATGTTGCGTATAACTAGCATTGCTGGGCAAGGTACTCAGGTTAACATCATACTTCCGGTCATCCGCACCTCCCAAACTCCTGATCGGTAATGTGGAATAGAGCAGAGAACATTGGTGGTTTATGTACAATGTTTTAATCGTAGAAGATGACGATCGGCTGCGGGAGCAGCTCGCGCGGTTCTATGAGCAAGAGGGGTACGGCGTCACTACCGCGGCTTGCGGTGAGGAAGGCATTGCAAAATTGGCGGAAGAAAGGTTCGCGATCGTGGTGTCCGATGTCAAAATGCCTGGCATGGACGGATTCCAGTTGGCGCGTCACGTTCGTGAAAAACATCCAGACGTCGATGTGATTTTAATCACCGCTTTCGGCAATATTAAGCAAGCCGTCGAGGCGATGAAGATCGGGGCGAGTGATTATATTACCAAACCGTTCCAACCAGAGGCGATTCGGCTCGTAAGCGAGAAGCTAATTGAAAGAAAACGTCTATTGGATGAGGTTAGAGAACTGCGCGTCAAGGTCGAGCACAATCTCGAAAATATTCTCAGTAAAAGCCCTAAGATGCTTAAAGTTTTTGAGCTTATCCGATCGTTGGCGGAAACCGATTCGGGGGTCATGATCACCGGTGAAACCGGGACCGGGAAAGAACTCGTTGCTCGTGCGATCCATAATCTCAGCCGACGTAAAGCTAAGCAGTTCGTCGCGATCAATTGCGGAGCCTTTCCTGACACCTTGCTTGAGAGCGAGTTGTTCGGTTATGAAAAAGGTGCCTTTACGGGTGCGGTGCAGAGCCGAGCGGGGAAGATCGAGACGGCGGATGGCGGCACGTTGTTTCTCGACGAGATTGAAACGATTTCACCGCCCATGCAAGTTAAGCTTTTGCGAGTATTGCAAGAACGCGAAGTGGAACGATTGGGCGGAAACCGCAAGGTCAAAGTTGACATGCGCGTGGTGGCGGCGACGAATGTTGACCTGACTATTTGTTTGGCACGTGGAACTTTACGTGAAGATTTTTACTATCGAATCAATATCATCCCGTTGCAGTTGCCGCCTCTACGCGATCGTCTGGAAGATTTGCCGGTGCTGATTAACCACATCTTGAACAAGCATCCCGTGGCTCAAGAGAAGAAGATTAAGCAGGTCAAACCCCAGGTGATCGATCAAATGCTGGCTTATCATTGGCCGGGAAATATCCGCGAGCTTGAAAATATTCTCGAGCGCGCGATCGTAAAATGCTCGGGCGACATCATCGAGGAAGTGGACTTGCCCGCACCGCCGCAAAGGGTGGTCGATCATTACTACGCGCTCAACGGTGAAGAAAATCCGACTCTCAAAGAGTGGCTACATCGAAGCGAGAAGGAATACTTGCGAAGCCTCTTGATCAAGCATAAAGGCGGCATCTCCCTAACCGCGGTCGAGGCCCAGGTAGACAACAAGACTCTCTACAGAAAGATGAGGAGGCATGGTTTGCACAAGGAATCGTTCAAAGATTTGGGGTGAATGCGCTATCCTTGCGGTATTTTGTATTTTCCTACTGCGGCCGAGTGTTATTTGGGCCGCTTTTGCAAGTCAGTTTTCTCTATCCGTGGGCGAGGAGTACGCCGACAATCTCTTTTTCTCAAAGAACAAAGAGTCTGACTTTGTTACGGTGATTACGCCGACGTTATCGCTATATTACGCCCCCCTCGGACAGGCGGCGCCAACCCTCAATCTTAACATTAGCCCGAGCGGTCAAATCTATGCGCAGCACCGCGAACTTAACAACTTTGGTTTCAATGAAAATTCTTCCGTAAACGGCGGTTACACATTTCAATACTCCCCAAGACTCACTTTCAATTTCTCAGAAAGTTTTCAACGGCAAGGGGATACCCGGTTGACTGGTTTGGTGGGAGCGGGGAATCAATTGCCGCTAACGCCAACGACACCGTTTCCCCAGGGGGGCACCGTACCTAACTCTGCGTCGCAAAATTTAAAGGATTACACCTCCGGTGGGCAACAATTGAGCAATAACTTCGCGTTTCAGGGAAACTTCCGCTATCGTCCTGATATGAGCATGAGCGGTGGTTATTCGAATAGCTATGCCAAATTTATCACTAAGGGAGGGAGCGACCTGTCACAGACGTTTTCAATCCGGGGAATTTATAACTGGAAACAAGAGCATAACCTACACGCCGGCTACTCAGTTTCAATCATTAATCCACGCAATGGAGACAATGGCGTGATTCATGACTTCGACTTTGGCGACGATTATTTCACAAGCCAAGTCTATAAGATCCAAATAACTCCAACTTTGAGTCTTGCTGGGAGTACGGGATTGTCGATCAATACCAGTAACAGCGGTCCAAGAGTCGCAAACAACACTGCAATTACGGTCACGAAGCTTTGGGAGACAGCTTCTCTATCGGGGGGGCTCCGAAAGGGGCTAACGCCGAGTTTCGGCATCTCTGGCGTGTCGGATACGACAAATTTATTCGCGAACTTTACGATCCAATTGGCTGAGCGCGTTAGCGCGACCGCTAGTAGCAATTTTTCGTATTTCGACACCGAGGACGTAAATTTCAAAACCTTGCAGATCTCTGCAGGGATTCAATATTTGATAAACTCTTGGCTCTCGTCAAGTTTGTCGTATTCGTACCGTGCGACTTACAGCGGTGCTGGAGCTAATAACACAGACCTCTTGACGCGAGGGACGGTAAGTGGTTCCAACGTATTTTTGAGTTTCACTACGCGTTTCGACATTTGGCCGAATACGGGCCTCGCGAGATCGGAGCCATTCACGGGGGGGGCGCCGACTCTTAGGACTCCTTTCCCTACCGCTCCCGCCGCCTCAACTCCATCGAGTCAGCCCGCAAGCTCAAGTTCCAGCACGAATTGACCTGATTTAACCTCTGCTCGGTTACTCGCGGCGAAAACCTCACATGTGCGCTCTTTGGAGTACGCGGTCATTTTTATCCATTCCGCTATTGTGAACTCACCGCGGCAAACTAGCGCTTCACCGTCCCTCGTTGCATAGTTGTTCTGACGAAATAAACAGTGGTGATTTCTGAAGGGCGAGGCTGCCCTTTTCAAACTCACCAATCGGTTGTTAGGGCAATTTACATGTCAGCCTATCTGATCGTAAAGTCTAAAATTTTACTAGCGGCTTTCCAGATTTATCCAGCCTAATGTAATCCCTCCTTACAGCCTAGTCTGGTATGGATGTTGCTTTATTCTGATGCATTTTAGAAAGAGCAACGTCATCCAGATGCATAATCATCCGAGTAACGCCTTTCGGTAGTCAAAATTCTAATGATTTTTAATACGGGAGTTGAATTGTCTTATGGCTAATCGAGTTGCCCCAATTTCACTATTATTGGCCGTATTTTTAACTAGTTGTGCGACCAAGGATCTTCGCATTCAAGAGTACCGAATTGCCCAAGATACCCCAGACCCCTCGAAGCCGCCGGAGGAGTTTTATGTCATCGGACCCGGGGATTCGTTCGCCGTTCAAGTTTGGAAAGAACCCACATTGTCGGGCAGCGTAACGGTGCGCCCCGATGGTTACGTTACGCTCCCATTGATTAATGAAATTCAGGTCGTTGGCTTGACCACCGGTCAACTGCGAAAGCTTCTGGAACAGAAATATAAGGAGTTCACGACGGATCCCTTTGTCACAATCAGTGTCGGTGGAATTTCGTCAGCCGAAGTCTTTCTAATTGGCTCGGGCACGGGCCGTAACGGCGCTTTTCCGTTGAAAGGTAACGAGTCGATTCTCCAGTTGATTACTCGAATGGGTGGACTGGGGATCTTTGCGGATCGAAGCAACATCCGGATAGTCCGGCGCGATGGTGTTAAGATCACCGAGTATGTCGTCGATTACGACGCGATCATTAAAGGTGACTTAAAGCAGGATCTGCTGCTCCGACCAGGGGATCGAGTCATTATTCCCTAGAATTAGAGCTGATGGGTGAGGGCTGAACATGGTGGGAGGACTTAAGTGAATCCGACAGGCGATCTAGATTTTTCAAAACTGTTCTCGGGTTTTTACCGGCACAAAGCTATTGTCTTTGCCGCCAGTCTGGTTGTGTTCTTGTTGGCGGCGTACCTGGCGTCGACGCTGCCCAATGTTTACCGATCGAGCACGTTGATATTAATCACGCCGCAGAGAATCCCAGGTGGCATTGTCATGCCGACCATTACTTCAAGTGTATCGGATCGCATCAATGCCATCACTCAGGAAATCATGAGCCGGACCCGACTCGAAAGCATCATTAAAGAGTTTGGGCTCTATCCCGGTGGCAGTGCGGTGACTATGGAAGATCGAGTCGGCCTTTTTCGTAGCAACATCCGCCTCGATATTCGCCGCAACGACGCATTTCAAATCGCCTATGACTCGGGCAATCCGGAAACCGCAATGAAAGTTGCCAATCGGTTGGCGTCGTTATTCATCGAGCAGAATTTACAGGTGCGCGAGCAGCAGGCGATCGGCACCACTAATTTTATCAATTCCGAGACCGAAAGATTGCGTAAGGAGCTGGAAGAACAAGAGGCCTTAGTGACCCATTACAAAGTCGACAATCGCTTTGAGTTGCCCGATCAATTGGATGCCAATTTGCGCACGGTTGAACAGCTTCGCGCAGAACTTAAAGGCAACATGGCTAATGTTTCATCGATGCAGGAAAGACTAGGAAGCCTGCAAAAACAGCTGCTTGAGGCGAGTGCCCCCATCATCGTGACCCAAAAGAACGGCGAGAGCGAAGTTAAAATAAATTTACCAGCTAATCAGAAAGTTCAAATTAGGATGAAAGAATTGGAGAACTTGCTGATTCGTTACAGTGAGCGGCATCCTGACGTGCTACGGCTCAGAGCGGAGATCGCTAGCTTGGAAAACGAGCTGGAGGCCGAAAAGTCAAAAGCGAAGAAGACCGGCGGCGCTCCGCCATCTGCGGAGAACCCGCTCAAGCAAATTATCGAGGAACAAATCCAGAGCCTGAAGGCTTCTATCAAGGCGATTGACACCTCCAATGGCGAGTTGAGAAACGCCATAGCGATACATCAAAAACGGGTTGAGAACACTCCTTTGCGTGGAATCGAACTCAAAAAAGTTACCCGCACCTACGATATCACGCTGAGAAAGTATCAGGATCTGCTGGCCAAAGGCTTAGAATCGCAGCTTTCCGAAAACTTGGAGAAAAAACAAAAAGGTGAACAGTTTCAAATCGTCGATCCCGCGAATTTGCCACTCGCTCCTCTTAAACCCAATCGCCCGCTGATTCTTCTTGGTGGTCTGGCCGCGGGAATCATCGGTGGACTCGCGTTAGCGTTCTTATGGGATCTCTTGGATCGATCGTTCAAGAATGGTGATGACCTTGCCAGCTTCGTCGACTTGCCAATCCTTGCGACGATTCCCGCCATTGTTACGCGGGGCGCGGTGCTGGAGCGTCGTCGAGCACAGGGGCTACTGGGAGTTTCGACCTTGGGTGTTCTTCTCGTTGGTCTAGTTTTGATTCGTCTTTTCGGTGCAAGGTTCTTCTAGGAAAACTATGCTACCCGTTTATAGTTCATACTTTGGGCTGAAGGAAGCCCCATTCAACATCACTCCTGACCCGAGCTTTCTGTTCGAGAGTGCGAGTCATCAGGAAGGTTTGGCGCAGCTACGGTACGGTATCGAAGCCCGCCGAGGCTTTATCGTGCTGACCGGCGAAGTCGGAACTGGAAAAACGACTTTGCTCCAAGCACTGCTACTTCAGATCGGTCAAGAGACAAAGACCGCGCTAATTTTTAGCGCGATTACGAGTCCGATCGATTTGCTGCGTTATGTTTGTGAAGAGTTCAAGCTGATCGAGCCCATGCAGGGACTTAGAGACGCGCATGATTATATTTACCTACTTAATGAATTTTTGCTCCAAGAATATCGCCGTGGTCAAAACGTTGCTCTGATCATCGATGAGGCCCAGAATCTCTCGCCCGAGGTATTGGAGAGCGTGCGTCTGTTGTCGAATTTCGAAACGACCAAGGATAAGCTTTTGCAAATCCTGCTGGTCGGCCAGCCTGAGCTTAACGATCGATTGAATACTCCGCAGCTGCGGCAATTGAAACAACGGATTACGCTGCGCCACCATCTGCGTGCACTGTCACTCAGTGAGTGCCAACAATATATCGCCAACCGCTTGAAATGTGCCGGGGCATCGCCGGAGATATTTTTGACTAAAGCGGTGGAGGCGGTACATCACTATTCCGGTGGAATTCCCAGGCTGATCAACGTGATTTGTGACAACGCGATGATTTCTGCCTATGCCTTGGAGAAGCAGGAAATCGAAGCCCGCTTTGTTCAGGAAGTGGCGGATGATCTCTTCCTTTCAAATGGCGCCGTCAAGCCAGTGCCGGTCCGGCGCGAACCGCCCGCACCCATAGAAATTAGGGAGCCGGTGCGCGTCGAACTCGCCAGACCTGCGCCGATGCAACAGCCGGTTCGGGAGTCTCGTAGCCCCATCAACGCTGAACCGTCGAACAAGAATGTGTCCCATGTCACCGTGCCGGCAAGCTTTCTTGTATCCCTTCGCGAAGCCCTGATCGATGTGATGGGTCCCATGGGTAAAGTTATTTTGTCAGAGCAAGTTAAGCACTTCGGCGCATCCATGGAGCGTTTTCCGCGCGACAAGGTTGGCAGCTTGATTGACTCTTTAAGCCGGGAAATTTTTGACCCATCGAGCCGGGACAGATTTCGTAAGGGCATATCTGACGGAGTCAGGATTCTACAATAGTTCTGACACCTTCCGTTAAGTGATGGTGCTGGGATCGACCGTCAGTACGGTTCTGGCGGGGATGATATCGGTCGCGTCATGGACGCGGTGAGATCGGACAGTAGATTTTTCGGCGGTCGGGTCAGACAGTGCCAAGCAAAATAGATTAGGAGTATTTGCGCATGAGCAGGGTCTTTGAAGCGTTAACCAAAGCGAGTCATGAACGGGAGCGGCAATCCGAGAGCTCGTTGAAAGACTCTGTTCAAACCACTCATCAAGCGACGGTCGTGGCAGACGCTTTGCCGAAGAGCGAATGGCCCGCGGAACATAACGGCAAGTTTGGCGACGATCGAGTTTATTTGCCGAAGTCGATCGGCGCTCCACAGACGTGGCGTGAGCGGCTCCAAGAGTTGTTTTTCGGTTGGGATCTGCGCCGCTATGAGACTCATCCGATCGTCGTTTTGGAAGAGGAGTCGGCGATATCCGAGCAGTACAAGATTCTGCGTGAGCAGCTCAAGCGGCTCCGTACCGAGGCAGGAATTCGCACCATAGCGATTACCAGCCCGGTCAAACGGGATGGCAAGACCACGGTGTCGGTCAATTTAGCGGCCGCGATTGCCTTGGAATATGAAGAAAAGGTTATCTTGATCGACGCTGATTTGCGCGCCCCGAGCGTTCACCGTTACTTTAATTGCGACGGTGTCCAGGGCCTGACCGAATTTCTCACTTCTAATACCATCGGCAATGTTAAAAGCCTCGTGCGCGATACTCACGTCAATGGGCTGCGCTTTATCCCAGCCGGGAAGCCGACTCGATTCGCTTCGGAGCTGTTGGCGAAAGAGAAAATGCGGCGTTTGATCGAAGACGTTCATTCGGAATTCCCCGGCTACATGGTAATTATCGACTCACCGCCCGTATTAGCTACCCCAGATCCCTTGGTGCTGAGTCGGTTAGTGGACGGTGTCATCATGGTCATTCGTGCCCGGAAAACTCCCAAAGACTATCTTGCCAAAGCCTTGAGCGCTTTTAGCGCCAATAAGATCTTGGGCATCGTGCTTAACGGCGCGGACCTCGGTCTAGGTTCAAAGTACTACTACTACTATTCTTCCAACGGTCACGGGTAATTGTGAGGCTCTTCAATCGATACTACACGTTCCACGATTTGTTGCTGGTGCTCGGCGATTTCGTTCTCGTAGTCGGTGCGAGTGCGGCGGTCCGATTGCTCTTGGACGAGGGTGGATTACTGCCGGACCAGGGGTGGTTCAATCCGACGACGCACGGATTGGCGATGGCATTGGTGATTGTCATCGCGTTCTATTACTCCGACTTGTATGCCATCGATCAAAGCTTGTCGGTGCGAGAGATGCTTGAGCGCTTTGTCGCCGGTTTGGGCGCTGCCTGCATCGTTATTGGGGTCCTGAGTTATCCAATTCCTAACTTTGGCAAGTCTGTTTACCTCAGCGAAATGGTCGCACTGGGTTTTTGCTTGTACCTCTGGCGATTGGGTTTCATGCGCGCGATCCAGCAAGTCGGAGTTCGAGTCAAGGTGTTGATCGTCGGCATGCGCACAATCGGCAAGATGGTCGCCGAAGAACTTTATCTACGGCAGAAACTTGGCATGGATGTAGTCGGTTTCGTCGGCCAAGAAGCGGGCTGCGTAACGCTTTCTTATGGTAATCCCAAAAAGGTCGAGATCCCGATGTTCGCGCCTCGTTCATTGAGCGGCTTGATCGCGGCTAATCGCGTGGATCGAGTCTTATTGGCCGGCGCCGATCCTTGCCCGCAGTCGTACTTTGAAGATCTGGTCGCGATCAAGGCGATGGGAATTCCGATCGAAGATTGCCATTCGTTTTACGAACGCTTGGTCAGCAAGATCGCCGTTACCGATCTCCCGCCAGAGTGGATTGCGCTTTCGGAAGGCTTTCGCCGCGACCGTCTCATTCTCGCCGCCAAGCGAGCTATCGATGTCGTCGTTTCGTTTCTCGGGTTGATCTTTAGCACACCGCTCATTTTATTGACCGCGATGGCCATCAAACTGGAAAGCCGCGGGTCTGTTTTTTATCGGCAAGAGCGGGTCGGGCAAAACGATCGGCGCTTCGTTCTCTATAAATTCCGCTCCATGGCCAAAGACGCCGAGGCAAAATTGGGTCCGGTATGGGCGTCCGAACGCGACCCGCGCGTGACCCGCGTCGGCGCGATCCTTCGAAAAATCCGAATCGATGAAATCCCACAAATGATCAACGTCCTTAAAGGTGAAATGAGTTTCGTCGGGCCGCGGCCTGAGCGTGCCTATTTTGTCGAGCGGCTTAAACAAAATATTCCGTATTATGATCTACGCCACTCAGTGAAACCGGGGATTACGGGCTGGGCGCAAATCAGCTACCGCTACGGCGATAGCGAACAGGACGCCGTCGAGAAGCTACAGTATGACCTCTATTACATCAAACATATGTCGCCGATATTTGACCTGCAAATAATATTTGAAAGTCTCAAAGTCATCATGCTCGGAACCGGTGCGCGCTAAGGTGCAATGTGGTGAATGCGCTGACTGTAGATGTTGAGGATTACTTTCACGTGCAGGCTTTCGCGGACGTCATTTTGCCCAACCAATGGAGCCAATATCCACTGCGGGTCGAGAACAATACCCGCCGATTGCTGGAGATGTTTGGCCGGCGTGGTATTCGCGCAACATTCTTTGTTTTGGGTTGGGTTGCTGAACATTGTCCGGCGCTTGTCCGTGAAATCGCTTCAGTGGGCCACGAAATTGGTTGTCATGGTTATAACCATAAGATGATTGGACGCGCAGATGAGAAAGAATTTCGCGAGGATATCCATCGCGCCAAAGCGATACTAGAGGAGTTGAGCGGGGCCGCGGTCAGGTGTTACCGGGCGCCAAGTTATTCGGTCACCACCCGTACGCTTTGGGCACTGAATGTCCTGCACCACGAGGGTTTCGAATATGACTCGAGTATATTCCCCGTGCTTCACGATCAATACGGTATTCCTGATGCGCCGCGCTTTCCCCACTACCGCTCCCTCGGCGACGGTCGGCGCATATTGGAATTTCCGCCTTCAACCCTATCGATTTATGGCGCTAATCTGCCGATCTCTGGCGGTGGATATTTCCGCTTGTTCCCCTATGGTTTAACTGCTTGGGCGCTCCGCCGTATCAACGAAAAAGAAGCCCAGCCCGCGATGTTCTATCTCCATCCCTGGGAGATCGACCCGGCCCAGCCGCGGATCGCCGCATCCTGGCGATCGCGCTTTCGTCATTACCAGAACCTCCATTCAACGGAAGAAAAGCTGGCCCGATTGCTTGAGGAGTTTTCCTGGGGGCCGCTGACTGAGGCCGTTAAGACAACATTGAGCAAGAGCGATTCGACAGACGAGGTGGCCAATGGCCTTTAGAATTATTTCCGTGGTCGGTGCCCGGCCAAATTTTATGAAAGTCGCCGCCGTCTGCGAGGCCATTAAAGAACACAATCGTCAATCGATCAGGTATCCCATTGAACATCTGTTGGTTCACACCGGGCAACATTATGACGCGAACATGTCGGACTTTTTCTTTAACGACCTTGAACTGCCGAAGCCCAATCTGTTCTTGGGAGTCGGTTCGGGCTCGCACTCTCTGCAGACCGCCAAAGTGATGGAGGGATTTGAGGGCGTATTGTTAGCGGAGTGCCCCGATATTGTCCTCGTCGTCGGCGACGTGAACTCGACCGTCGCTTGTGCGTTAGTGGCCAAGAAAACTTGGTGCGCTCGAGGCGCCGGCGCGCCGGCATTCATCCCCAAGCTGGCCCATGTAGAGGCAGGGTTACGGAGCTTCGACCGCACCATGCCAGAGGAAGTAAATCGAATCGTCACCGACGCGATTTCCGACTTCCTGTTCACTACTGAGGAGAGCGCCAATCACAATCTCGAGCGCGAAGGAATACCGAGTGACAAGATTCATTTCGTCGGCAATGTGATGATCGATACGCTCTTGCGTCATCGATCTAAGGCGCAGGAATCGACGATTCTCAACGATCTACAACTGGTCGAAAGCGGACAGGTCAAGCCTTACGCGATTTTGACCTTGCACCGGCCGGCGAATGTCGACGATAGCCGGAAGTTTGCCAAAATGTTGGAAGCTTTTCTCGTTGTCTCACGGCAACTGCCGATCATATTCCCGGCCCATCCGCGCACATTGAAGCAAATCCAGGAGGCCGACCTGGGCGATTATTTTGTCGATCATTTCCTCGAAGGTCCGGAGCCGTGGGATTCTCGTGTGCGGATTCGTTTAGTGCCGCCGCTGGGCTATTTAGATTTTCTTCAACTCACCTCCCGAGCCAAGGTTGTCTTAACCGATTCCGGTGGTGTCCAAGAGGAGACCACGATATTGGGCGTCCCGTGCATAACCCTCCGGGAGAACACTGAGAGACCGGTGACGCTGCACAGTGGAACTAATGTTTTGGTCGGCGCCGATCCCGACAAAATCATCGTGGAGTTTTCCCGCGTATTACAGGGCGCGCGGCCGGTACCGGCAACGCCACATTTTTGGGACGGTCATGCGGCTAAGCGCATCGTTCAGGTTCTACTTCAAGAGCCGCTCCTGGCCCCGTCCTGGGGAATCTCACCTTGGACGGAATCAGCAACTGGGAAAAGCCAAGCCATCTGTAGTTAGGAACCGGCTGAAGCAATGGAATGCGCAATTTTCCAAGACCAAGACCCGCGCTGGGATGAGTTTGTTATGGATCAGCCCGCCGGGACATTTTTTCACCTCTCAGCCTGGCGTGAAATCCTCGCCTCAAGCTTCGGTTACGAGGCGATGTATCTCTGGGTTCAAAAATCGGGATGCGTGCGCGGTGTGCTGCCACTATTCTTGGTAAAGAGTCTGCTCTTTGGCCGTAGTTTGGTGGCCATGCCATTCGGTGTTTATGGTGGAATTATCGCAGCGGATGAGCACGCCGGCCGAATGCTTTTGGAAGAGGCCACGCGTCTGGCGCGCCAAAACCAAGTGCGCTTCCTGGAGCTGCGCGGCAATCCCCATGGCGAATTCGACGTGCCAGCCCATGCCAATGGATCGGCTTCCTCGTGGTCGCGCAAGGATATCTACGTCACTTTCGTCAGCGAAATTGATGCCACTGATGAGGCCAACCTCGGGCGCATTCCGCGCAAGCAGCGTCGAATGGTGCGCCAAGGCGAAAAATATGGGTTGCGAGCCGTATTCGCCAACGACCGGTTGCGCGAGTTCTACGATGTCTATGCCGAAAGCGTGCGCAACCTCGGAACTCCGGTGTTCGGCTACGCTTATTTCCAAAATCTCGTCGATGTCTTCGGCGATAATTGCAAAGTATTGGTGATCGAACACCAATCGAAAGTTATTGCAGGGGTGATGGCGTTTTTTTACCGCGATCAAGTGCTGCCCTATTATGGCGGGGCGTTAAAAAAATGGATGCAATTGGCGCCCAATGATTTTATGTACTGGGAGCTCATGCGTTACGCCGCGGCGCAGGGCTACAAAATATTTGATTTCGGCCGCAGCAAAGAAGGGACGGGATCATTCAATTTCAAACGCCATTGGGGATTTGAGCCCAAGCCATTGCCTTATTGGTGTTATTCGCCCAATGGCCAAGGAATTCCAGATACCAGTCCATTGAACCCCAAATTGCAGTGGGCGATTCGTATTTGGCGTGGTCTCCCCCTACGCGTAACCAAATCCCTGGGACCGCACATTGTTAGGCATATTCCTTAAGCCAGTCAATCGAGGCAAGGCGTTAGTCATTATCTGGAACGATACAACGATATGAGAATTTTGTTTCTGGCACATCGAGCCCCCTATCCACCGAATAAAGGCGAAAAAATCCGCGCTTTCAATCTACTCTCGCATCTCGCAAAATCACATGATGTGACTTTGTTATATTGGGTTGACGATCTCCAAGACCTAAATCATACGCCGTTTCTGAGGTCGTTGTGCCGGGGCCGTGTGATCCCCGTTCGGCTCAATCGAACCCTGGCGATGGGTCGTGCACTCTGTTCCTTGCTTCAAGGGAAAAGTTTTACCGAAGGATTCTACAGAGCCAAGCCGTTTCAAAGGGAACTGGATAACGTCCTGCACGGCGCTCCCTTCGATGCGGTATTTGTCTACTCTTCAGCCGTTGCGTCCTATGCGGAGAGGATCGACGCCAACACCAAGATCGTCGACTTTGTCGACGTAGACTCGGTAAAGTGGCGCCAATTTGCCGAAGCGTCGCGCTTTCCACTTTCGCTGTTGTACAGCCTAGAGCACCGCCGTCTTGCCAAATTTGAGATTGCCGTGTCGAAGTGGGCCACGCGCAGTTTGTTCGTCTCCCATGCCGAGGCCGAGTTGTTTAGAAAAACTGGTGGTGCAGGATCGATTGATTTTCTTTCCAATGGAACGGACTTAGAACTGCGCCGACTTCCGTTGGAGCAGATCCCATATCACTTGGCGGGAACGGATCGTGGAAGCCAAACGGAAGGGGAAAAGCTAATCTTCGTTGGCACCATGGACTACTCGCCCAATATCGACGCGGTTCGCCATTTTGCCCGAGACATTTTTCCCGTGATCCGGCAAAAATTCTCCCGATCAGTTTTTGAAGTCGTCGGTCGCCGTCCACCTAAGTCGGTGCGCCGCTTAAGCCAGATCGACGGTGTGCGCGTGGTCGGCGAGGTTGACGATGTGCGTGCCTATCTGGTCCGCGCGGACGTGAGCGTGGCACCGATGCGCATTGCCCGTGGGGTGCAGAACAAAGTCTTGGAAGCGATGGCGGTGGGAATTCCAGTCGTGGCGACGCCGGCTGCGATCGAGGGCATAGAAGTTCGCGATGGAGAAGAAGTTTTAATCGGCACGACTGCGGAAGAGTTTGCTCACCAGGTTGTCCGGGTTTTGAGTGACGCGGAACTGCGAAAGGCAGTGACGAAGAAGGCCTGGAACAAGATGAATCAATGCTACAACTGGGAACTTGTCGGCGCCAAACTGGATCAACTTTTAACATCCGCGCCGATCAGCGAGCCGAGCCCAATCACCAACGCGGAAGTTTCGCTCGGGCATCGCTGATGTCTTTCGGTGAATCTCACTCCCTGCTTGTAGGGCTCAGCGGCGCAAAAAAAATTGACGCTCCGGAAGGGTCCGATTGTGACTAACGCTACGGCAAAAAATCTTAACGTGAAAATATCGGGTCTGTGCGAAGGCGATGTACTTTCCTGGAGCTGGCAAGGTTGGAACAAATCTTTCGTTAGTCATGGAGTTCGCCTTTTCATAAATGGCTTTGCCGCACCCGATGGCGTTAGGGCCGGAACGAACCCTCCGCGCAATCGGGACTCCTACGGCACCGCTATCATCGATCTATACAGACAGAAGGGAAGCGAATTCGTCAGGTATCTCCGTGGCTCTTTCGCGCTGGTGCTCTGGGATTCGGAGCAACAAACCTTGCTGCTTGCCACGGATCATTTTGGCACTCGACCGATCTACTATGGGTTGGTCAACCAGCGAATCGCTTTCGCACCCGACATTTCCGCCTTTGCTCGGGCACTAGATGTAGCCAAGATCATCCAGCCCAACAGTTTGTATTTCTATCTCAATCATTCGTTTATTCCTGCGCCCTTCACCATTTTCAAGAACATTCAACGCCTGCAGCCCGGTCATATCTTGGAATGGGCCAACCATCGGAGCAGGGTGCGCCGATACTGGGATATGGAGTACGTCGAGGAGCGAAACCTTAGTGAATCGGCGGCCGCCGATCTGTTACGTGAAACGTTGGAAAATTCTGTTCAGTTCGCGTTGAGTGTCGGGTCGGTGGGCGCGACGGAAGTGGGTGCGTTCTTGAGCGGCGGCACGGATAGCAGTACGCTGCTCGGGCTTATAGCCAAATTCAGTCCGCAGCCAACGAACTCATTTTCGGTGGGTTTTGAAGAGGAAGCCTATAACGAGATTCATTACGCCAGGATCGCGGCGAAACATTTCAACAGTTTCGGTCACGAATATATTGTCCGTCCGGACGAAGCACTCGATGCGATTTCGAAACTGGCTGAGGCTTACGACGAGCCTTTCGGTAACAGTTCGGCGATCCCGACTTATTTCTGCGTAAAGATGGCCAAGGATGCCGGAGTTAGAGTCATGTTCGCCGGCGATGGTGGCGATGAACTTTTCGGCGGCAATGAGCGTTATATCACCGAGAAGCTCTTCGCGATTTATCATCAGGTGCCCGGATCGTTAAGGCGTGCGCTCGATTACGCGGTGGAAACAACCCCCGACATCGATCCCTGGCGCAAAGTAAAAAATTACGTCCGCAAAGCAAACCTGCCTGCGGTGGATCGCTTCTTTGCTTACCAGCTCTATTATCGCGATCACGCCGCCGAGTTCTTGACCGACGATTTCAGGGCGTCGTTGGAGCACGACTTTCCGATAGATGTTGCGCGTCAACACTATCTCAGAGCGGGTGAGATTAGCCCGCTCAATCGCCTACTTTACGTGGATCTTAAACTCGCTGTTTCCGACAATGACCTTTTTAAAGTCAACCGCATGGCCGAAACCCAGGGTGTCGAAGTTCGTTATCCCTATCTCGACCCACGCGTTGGAGTCGCCTCTGGTAAGATTCCGGCTGGCTTGAAGGTCAAAGGTTGGGCGAAGCGGTATATTTTCAAAAAAGCCTTCGCGAATTTTCTGCCCGAACAAATTCTCACTAAGAAGAAACACGGCTTTGGATTGCCGACGGGTGATTGGCTTAGGAGCCATTCCGGCTTCAGAGATCTCGCTCGTTCTTTGTTGTTGGATTCGCGCTCGCTTCAGCGTGGCTATTTCCAGCGGTCGGGTCTGGAGCGCTTGTTGAAAGCTCACGATGAGGAGCATAGCGGCTACTTTGCCTCACATATTTGGAATTTTATGATGCTTGAACTCTGGCACCGAACCCATGCTGATTCGATTCATACCCGCGATTCGTAAGCCTCTGAAGCGTATTTTAAATTCGCTCGTTTGGAATGCTTTTTGCCACTAAGTATCTCGGATGTCATTTGATGCGTCGGCAGAGGTAATTTTGGCCAGTTCTGTTGCGCTTAGAGAGCCATAATTGCCATGGCGATGCCGTGCACTGCCAAGTAGTGTCACAGCACGTTAGGCCGTCGGCCTGTTAGGTACAGTTTGTGTTCCAAGATTTCACCAAAAGGGCTGGTGAAAAGAGCTGCCGATGCAGCAATGGCGGAAGCTTACCTTTTTTCACCTGTCCGAATAGCCCATGCCAGCGGGCCAACTAAAAGTCCGATAGACAAAACGTTTTTTCATCGTCGGTTTCATGCTATTAGTAGTCATTGTTGGCTGTTGGAGTGATTAATGGTCGATAAATGTGAATCGTAGTGAAAGCGAGTCTAAAAGGTTTGGTACTCAGTGGCGGACGCGGGACGCGGTTGCGTCCCTTAACTCACACCGCTGCGAAACAACTCGTGCCGGTGGGCAACCGCCCGATTCTGTTTCACGTGCTGGATAATCTCAAAAACGCCGGGATCAAAGAGGTTGGCATCGTAATTTCGCCGGAAACCGGCAATGCGATCAGAGAAGCGGTAGGTGACGGCATCGCGTGGGAGATGCACGTCGAATATATTCCGCAGAGTGAGCCGCTCGGTCTCGCCCACGCGGTAAAAGTCGCTCAGCCTTATTTAGGCTCCGATTCTTTTGTCATGTATCTAGGCGATAATTTGATCGGTTCTGGCATAGGCGTTTACCGCGAAAAGTTCGAGGCATCCGGTGCGGCCGCGTCAATCTTACTCAAGGAAGTCGATAATCCATCCAGTTTCGGAATCGCCGAGATCGATAGTAACCAGCGTGTGGTGCGTTTGATCGAAAAGCCTAAGAATCCAAAGTCGAACCTAGCCTTGGTGGGCATTTATTTTTTTACTCCGGCGATCCATGATGCGATCGGCAAGATCACGCCCTCCTGGCGCGGTGAGCTGGAAATCACGGATGCGATCCAAGTGCTTCTCAACGACGGTGGGGAAGTCCTGAGCGACCGTGTTGACGCGTGGTGGCTCGATACCGGAAAGAAAGACGATCTATTAACCGCGAACACGGTGGTGCTCGATGAGTGGGTCAAACGCAAGATCGACGGTGAAATCGACGGCCAAAGTCAGGTGACCGGCAGGGTCCAACTAGGTTCGGGGAGCAGAATCGTCAACAGCACGGTTCGTGGACCGGTGGTCATCGGCAACAATGTCGTGGTCGAAAATTCGTTCGTCGGTCCGTTTACTTCGATCGGTGCGGGATGCCGAATCATTTCATCGGTTTTGGAACATTGCGTGTTGTTGGAACATGCGCGCATCGAATGGGTCGACCGCTTGGAGGATAGCCTGATCGGCAAAAACTCGGCGGTCGTCAAAGATCAAACAAATCATCAGGCCTATCGATTGATGATAGGTGATGATTCGGAAGTCTTGCTCTAATGCCTTTTCGGTTCGTTGAAACAGAGATCCCGGAAGTGAAAATTATCGAACCGCAAGTCTTTGCGGATGAGCGGGGTTTTTTCATGGAGACTTACAAACGCTCCGAATTTGCCGCACTGGGGATTAGTGAGATTTTCGTGCAAGTGAACCGTTCTAAATCACCGAATGGAATTCTCCGAGGCCTCCATTATCAAAAACATCCCAATGCCCAAGGAAAGCTCGTTCAAACCCTCGCCGGCGAAATCATTGATGTTGCTGTGGACATTCGGCAGGGGGCGCCGACGTTTGGCAGATCAGTAGTCACTAAGCTCTCGTCCGAGAACAAGCGAATGCTCTATGTGCCGGTCGGATTTGCTCATGGTTTCTGCGTGATCAGCGACGATGCGGAAGTCGCTTACATGACCACGGCTGAGTACGCGCCGGAGTGTGAGGCGGGTATCCGCTGGAACGATCCTGATTTGGCAATCGACTGGCCTTTCGCTACCCCACGACTTTCCAAGCGAGATCTTGTTTGGCCCTATCTCAAGGATGCGGACAATAATTTTTCGTACACCGGCGCTGGATTGAACCGGTAAATAGCGATTGCCATGAAGTCTATCTTAGTGACCGGTGGTTGTGGTTTTATTGGCAGCAACTTTGTTCGCCTGCTTTGTGCCGAGCCCGATTGGCGGGTGATCAACCTCGACAAGCTGACCTACGCCGGCAACTTGGAAAACTTGGCCGATGTCTCAAACGAGCGCCTACGCTTTGTGTATGGCGATATCGGTGATCGAGCTTGCGTCGAGCGCATTCTTCGAGAGGAAAGACCTTGGGCGATCGTGAATTTCGCGGCTGAGTCGCATGTCGATCGCAGTATTCTCGATGCTTCGCCATTTATCGACACGAATATCGCAGGCACGCAAAACTTGCTTGAGGCGAGCCGAACGCATCCGGTTGAAAGGTTCCTGCATATTTCAACCGATGAAGTTTATGGCGATAGAGAAGGTCAAGGTTCATCTAACGAAGATGCTGCCTTAGTACCGAGCAGCCCCTACGCGGCGACCAAGGCGGCCGCCGACCTCTTGTGTTTCTCGTACCGGCGCACTTACGGTATCCCCGTATTGGTCACGCGCAGCTCTAATAACTACGGGCCGTACCAGTTTCCCGAGAAGTTAATCCCGTTACTCATTCGCAATGGTCTCAACGGCATGGAGTTGCCGGTCTACGGTGATGGCAAGCAAATCCGAGACTGGCTTTATGTCGAGGACAACTGTCGTGCGATTTTGGCGGTCTTGGAAAAGGGACAGGTGGGCTCGGTTTACAATATTGGCGCCGGTGAGGAGCGCACCAATCTGGATGTTGTCGAAGCGATCTGCGTGGCAATCGCCGAACGTAAGGGGCTCGATTCCGCCAAACTGAAGGAGCGTATTCGCTTCGTATCCGATCGCCCTGGCCATGATAGACGTTACGCGATCGAGACCGCGCGGGTGCGTAGCAAAATCGGCTGGCAGCCGCGCATGGAGTTCGACCGTGGACTGCGGCAGACCGTCAATTGGTATCTAGATCACGCGGACTGGATTGCCCATGTCACGTCGGGCGAATATCGCAAATACTACGATTCGGTCTATTCGCAGGCCTGGGGCCAGACGGCGTAATGGATAAGGTTTTAATCTTCGGAAGCACGGGGCAATTCGGCTCGGACCTAGTCGACGTCATGCGCAACTCCGGCTCGTTCGACGTAGTTCCATTGACTCATGAGATGGCCGATTGCACGGATGCTGATGCAGTACGCCGCACCGTGCTTCGGTGCCGAGCGCAATATGTGATCAACAGTGCCGCCTTCGTTCGGGTCGATGATTGTGAGGATCATGCGACCGACGCATTTGGAGTCAATGCCATCGGCGCTCTCAACATCGCCCGCGCCTGCGCAGAAATTGACGCCTGTTGTGTTTACATAAGCACTGACTATGTATTCGACGGTGAGAAAAAAACTCCCTACGTCGAATCAGATCCAACCAACCCAATCAACGTGTACGGCACATCGAAACTCGCCGGCGAACATTTGGTTCGCCAGACGGCGCGTCGCTGGATGATTGTCCGAGTGGCGAGCTTGTTCGGAAAGACCGGCGCGCGCGGCAAGGGCGGCAACTTTATTGAGACGATTCTTGCCAAGGCAAAAGCGGGCGAAGCTCTCAAGGTTGTAGATGATATCCGGATATCGCCGACCTATACGCGGGATGCGGCAGAGTTAATGGCAGGTCTTCTCGAAAGCGGACAGGAGGGATGTGTTCATGTTGCCAATTCCGGCAACTGCACCTGGTACGAATTCGCTCGACAGACTTTAGATTTTTGCCGTATTGAGGTGCCAATTTGCGCGGTGTCTTCGACCGCATTTCCTATGCGGGCCAAACGACCGCGGAGTTCCTCCCTGGAAAGTGAAACACCTTACGTAGCCTTGGCCAGTTGGCAGGATGCGCTAAGCCGCTACTTGGCTGAAAAGCGGCATTTGTCATAGTAATCGGCAGCTCGTTCAAAACCACCTCAGTCGTTCTAACCAGCATTTTTCGCGTGACCCGCGCATCGATCATAATTCCGGCACTCAACGAGGCCGAGAATTTAACTCGTAATCTGCCCCTAGTCCGGCAGCAGATGGCGCCATCAGATGAACTAATCGTCATCGATAATGGTTCCTGCGACGACACGGCGGCTATCGCAAGGAAGTTCGACGCCAGAGTGGTTCACGAACCCGTGCGTGGTCGATCGCGGGCGCGCAATCGGGGCATACAAATCGCCGGAGGCGAGCTTCTCGTGTTTCTCGACGCCGACTGCCGCCCCTCGTTAAACTGGTTGAGCCACCTGTTGGCGCCATTCGGCGGCCCGAAAATTGGTTGTGTTGCTGGAGAAATTCAATTGATTTATGATGCCAACGAACTCGGTGCTTATCTCAATTCCAAAGGTCATTTATCGCAAACGGTCAATTTCAAGCATCAGTTTCTTCCCTATGCGGGATCCGGCAATGTTGCGTTTCGCCGCGAGGTTCTCAATCTCATTGGCGGTTTTGACGAGGCCCTCTATTCCGGTCATGACGCGGACATTTGCTGGCGAATGCAGCTCGAAACCGACTACCATATCGTGCTCGCTACAAAAGCTGCGGTCGATCATTTCCAAAGCTTGACTCTGGCCGCCCTGGTGAGGCAAAAACGTCGTCACGCTTACGGCGCGGTTCTATTATTCAAAAAATATCGGCGTAACCGCGAGGCGGAACGTCGCTCCGCCAAGCTGGTTTATTGGGAATATTGTTCAATCTTACGCCGCGGCTTACGGTTCGTCGCCCACTACCTGGGATCCTTTGTGGGCGCGCAGTCACGGATAAACAACGAAAATAAGTTCCAGCTGTTACTCGAAATCAGCGACAAGCTCGGCCGCATCGAAGGATCGATCGGCCTACGGGTCTGGTACCCATGAAAATGTATCAGGTGCGGATACCGATCTTGATGTACCACCGCATTGGCGATACCGCGCTGGATCGGCGTTTCTGCGTTTCTCCGCAAGAATTTCAAAGACAGATGCAATACTTGCGTGACCGTGAGTATCGAGTCATAGGTTTGGCGGCGTTACTGGAGTTGCTGGCCGGTAAGGTTCAGCCGTTGGGCAAAGTCACCGCCATCACCTTTGACGACGGTTTCCAGGACACGATTGACTACGCCTGTCCAATTCTCAAGAAGTTTCATTATCCGGCGACATTCTTCATCATCTCCAGATTGATGGGCCTAACCAATCAGTGGATGCAAAGCGCCGGCTATCCAGTAGCGCGACTCATTGGATGGGAGCAGGCTCGGCAATTGGATGCTGAGGGATTTAGCATCGGCTCCCATACGGCGACGCATCCGATTTTGCCGGAGATCAATGGGGATGCCGCTTCTTATGAAATCCGCGATTCAAAACGCTCTATCGAAGACCGCCTCGGTATCCCGGTGCATTTCTTCGCATATCCTTATGGGCGATTTGATCAACGCATTCGAAATTTGGTGCAAGAGTCGGGATACCAGGCGGCTTGCTCGACACAGGCCGGTTTTAACGGCAATCAGGTCGATCGTTTTGCTTTAAGGCGCCTGGATATCTACGGAACTGATTTGCTATCGACATTTGGCCGGAGCTTACTCTTTGGCGAAAATCAGATGAATCTGCGACGTTTAGCGCGGTATTACCTACAACGTAGTGCGGCTCGATTCGCTTACAAGTAAGTGTCTCATGGACCTAACGGTTATTATCTGCACCTACAACCGTTGTGAGGGGCTCAGGACATGCTTGATGGATTTGCGTGAGCAGTCTGCTGACCTCGACATCGACTGGGAAATCCTTGTGGTCGACAATAATTGCTCAGATTCGACCTGTGATGTGCTTCAAACGTTGAGCCGGGCTTTTCCGCACCCCTTGCGTTGGGTCAAGGAAACCAAGCAGGGGCTATCCCACGCGCGAAACCGCGGCGTTGTCGAAGCGCGGGGGCGTTATGTGGTTTTCACCGAGGACGACGTACGAATTGATCGTTTGTGGGTCAAATCGATTTACGAGATGTTTGCGAAAAACTCGTGCGAAGCGGTCGCGGGGCGGATCGAGATCCTTTGGAATTCTCCTAGACCGCGATGGCTGACGGACGACCTGCTCGGCTTTCTCGGTTATCTAAACTACGGTGAGGAACGGGAATTGACCGAGGATACACCGTTTTTTGGCGGTAACATGGCATTTACCAGATCGGTGTTTGATAAAATTGGCATGTTCGATCCAAACCTCGGACGACAAGGTAGAAAACTTATTGGCGGGGAGGAAATCGACCTGTTCAAGCGATTTCTAGCTGCCGGACTGCGAGCGTTCTATCAGCCTGGGGCGATCGTCCACCACATTATTGATTCGCGCCGATTGAGGAAAAGTTATTTTAGAAATTTGCACTACCAAGAGGGCAGGTTGCGCGGCGATGCCTTCGTAATGACCGATGGTAGATCGATTGCCGGTGTCCCGTTGTTCCTGTTTCCGCAGTTTGGTCGAAGCGTTACAAATTTTGTTCAGACGTTGTGGCGTGATGGCCTCCATCGTTCACTCCGAACGGAAATGAACGTCTGGTATTCTCTAGGTTTTATGACCGGTTGTGCGCGACGATAAATGTCTACTGCCCCCAAATCCAAGTGAACGTCAGCGCTATTATTCCGACATTTAACTCCGCCGCATTTATCAGCGAAGCTATCGATAGTGTTCGCGCGCAAACATGTTCCGTGGACGAGATCATAGTCATCGATGACGGCTCGACGGATTCAACCACGCAGATTGTCGCCGATTATCCCGAAATCAAATTGATCGGCCAAAACCATTTAGGTCCCGCGGCAGCGAGAAATACCGGGATTCGTCAAGCTCAAAGCGAGCTAATCGCTTTTTTGGATTCTGACGACCTTTGGCTAGCTAACAAAATCGAGAGGCAGTTGTCGGCTCTCGCAGCTAGTCCATCGGCTGGATTTTCATTCGCCACTTTGGCAACCTTTCAAATGTCTCCCGCCGCGGAAATTCCAAGCGAGCTTTACCTGCCGCCCGAACTTCGCAGCTGGTTCGAGGCCCATACATGTCGAGAAGGCACGGCGTTAGGCGACGTTTATCCATTGCTGCTCAGGGCCAATTGTCTGCAGACATCGTCGGTGGTCGCTCGCCGTGACGCTTTGATCGAAGTTGGCATGTTCGACGAATCCCTGATCCACGGAGAAGATCATGACCTTTGGCTGCGGTTGGCGCGCCGGTGGCCGGCCGTTTATCTCGTCGAACCGATTGCTAAGTACCAAATTCATTCCTCAGCGCTCTCGGGTTCGGGTGAAAAACGACAAGATCTCTTCTATCGGTCAACAATCGGGACAATATCCAAACACGCAAGCGCGTTTCCGTCCTTCGAAGCATCCAAAGCCCTGGCACGCAGTTACAATAATTACACCGCCCATCTGTTAAAAGCGCAGCGCTGGAAGGATGCCAAGCAGTCGGCCGGAAAGAGTTTACGTTCCATGCCCACCCCATCGGGGTTTCGCCTGTTAGTTGAAGCGACTTTTCCGAAGATGTATTCCCGCGCCGTGGGCATGCTACACGGTGGTCGAGCTTCATGAGCGAAAACCCATTGGTCAGCGTGGTCTGCCCGGCTTACAACTGCGGGCTCTTTATCAAGCCCGCTCTAGAAAGTGTTTTCTCGCAATCCTATCGTCCGATTGAGGTCATAGTCGTTGACGACGGCTCGACCGATTCAACTCCAGAACTCATCAAGGTCTACCGAGAAGTGTGGTATCTGCGCCAAGCTAATCTCGGAGCGTCCGCGGCGCGCAATAATGGAATTCGAGCCGCTCGCGGCGAATATGTCGCATTTCTCGATCTCGACGATCTTTGGACTCCTGAGAAATTATCCGATCAAGTGGTGGCTCTCGAATCTTGCCCGGAGGCAGGTTTTGGTTTCTCGGACATGCGCTTATTTTCCAGCAGCGGCGACGAAGAATTGACCATGTTTCAAAAATACCAATTAACCGCCGAATACTTTGGTCATGAATGGATGGTTGAGCGCGCGGTGGCTAAGCTAGTGATGATGAACTTTATTCCGACGTCATCGGTGGTGGCGCGCAAAACTGCGCTGACCGAGGCCGGCGGCTTCGACGAGCAGTTTCGCAAGTCTGAGGATTGGGACCTGTGGCTGCGCATGGCGCTCCGTCAGCCGATTATCTATTCCCCCAAGCTTCTCACATTAAAACGAGTGCACGAAGTCAATACTTCGCGAGATTCCGAAGGTATGAACGTGGCGTCATTGCAAGTTTTAGAAAAACTCAAACGAGACCATCAATATCTCTTGGACAAACTCGGCGTCGATATCGCCAGCGTGTTACGGGACAGCTATCGCAATCTCGGCTATTTCTACTTGCGACAGACCGCACTCGCCGAAGCGCGCCGGGCTTTAGGACAAAGTCTCTCGCTGGGCTTTCAATCCCGCGCATTAGTCTACTTTCTTGCGACCTTTCTTGGACGTGGCTTGGTTGGTTCGCTGGTGCGCGCACGAGGCTAACTGACTTGCTGTTCAACGGCGAAGCGGTATTTGGCGTGGTTGATTTCTCCGGTCAGTCCCAGGCTGTGCGATACCAAGCTGAAAAACTAGCGCGGCGGGCCACTGAGTTAGGCCTGCATTCCGGCTATACGATTTTCGGCGCTGCGGCATTGGGTTGGATTAGCCGCAAGGTCGACGGTGACCAAAGCAACGCGCCAACTCACAATGCTAAATTACCAGTGGTTGTCGCCGGTGAGCTTTTCTCGTTAACGCCGCCGCGATATGAAACTTCGATGCCTGGCAAGCAATACGATTGGATTGTTGACGGTTTTCAGGCGGGCGGAAGCGAATTCCTGAGTCGATTAGACGGCACCTTTTCGCTTGCGCTGTGGCAGGAACGCGAGCAGCGGTTGACTTTGATGAACGATCGATGTGGTGACGGGAAACTCTTTTTCCAGAGGGACGCTGATCGACTGTTGTTCAGCTCTTGGTTGAAACTGCTTGGCGGCCCGCATCAAGAGATCGACAGGCAATCCGTCCATGAGTTCCTGCGCTTTCTCTACATTACGCCGCCTCGAACGATTTACCACGGAATTTACCGTATCGAGCCTGCAAATTTCCTTAGCGTCTCACCTGGAGCGATGGAAACATACGCGGTTAAGCCAATGAGTAACGATCCAGCCGAGCTCGCTCGGGTAGATGGCGCCGAGGAACCTTTACAAGAGTTGCAAACGCTCTTCGAAACCTCAATCCGCCGACGAATTGGTGCCCGTCGGGTCGGCGTGTTTCTTAGTAGCGGCGTGGATTCCGCGACATTACTGGCGGGATGTGACCAGGTAAATCCGGGACAGGTCGAAGCCTTCACCGTAGGATTTGACTCGGTCGGGCTAGACGAATCCAACGCTGCTCGCGCTTTTGCGAACTGGCTGCGTGTGCCTCATACGACTCTTCGATTCAATTTTAGGGATTATCGTGCTGCATTCGGAAATATGGCGTGTGAGTTAGATCAGCCGTTTGCCGACCCAGCTTGCTTACCCTTGACCTGTGCCGCCAACGCGGCACGAGAGCGAGTCGAAGTCATTAGCGACGGTTCAGGTAGCGATGGACTCTTCGGTGCCGAGATTCCACGCCACCTGCAATTTTCTCTCGAAATCTCCGCCAAGCTCCCCAGGGTGGCACGTAAATCGATTGGCGCGTTGATCAAACGGGCCTATTTTCTCAATCTGCGTTCGTACGCCGCCCTTTTTGATTTTGATGATGCCGAGGAGCTGTTTGTCACGTGGTCCGGTTGGAGCAAGCGGGACTTGGAAGAACTGTCGGGTGGGCCTGTCAGTTTCGACCAATGCGGCTTTTACCGTGCCTTTCGAACGCAAAAAAACGCCAATCCTCAACAGTGCTATGATGCCGTCGGCGTGTTTCCTCCCGACGATGCGCGTTTCGAGGCCGCGGCAATGGTGAATCTTCCCATTGAATTGCCGTATCACGATGTCGATCTCGGTGATTTTATCCGGCGGCTGCCGCAAGCGCTTCGATTTCAAGATGGAGTAACCAAGGTTTTGCTCAAGCAGCTTTTCACCAAGTACTATTCCAAGTACAACGACATTCTCAAGAAACGCTACTTCAAGTTTCCGCTGCACTCGTTCATAGCCGATCAAGATTATGCTTTGGTTCAGCGCTTCCTATCAGTGGAGTGTATGACGCGCCATGGTCTGGTCGATCCGCGCCGTGCCACGCGATGGGTCGATCGATACTTGGCCGGCGAACAATTGCTACTGTTTAAGATCTGGAGTCTCTTGGTCCTGCATGCCTGGTTGGAGTCACGGAATTAGGATGCTTCATGAATTCGCTTGATAAAATTCGAATCTGTGCCTTTTCTTATTACTTTCCACCTCATTTTAGTGGAGCGGGCTTGCAAACCCTGACACTGGCGAAGGAGTTGTCAAAGAGAGGGATACATTATTTCTTTGTGACGGTGGATAACACCGGCTTGCCGCGGAAAGACAATTATCAGGGGTTCGATATTTACCGAATTACCGATGGGCCGAAAAAACACGGTGAATTGGCACTCTGGTGGAATTTGTACCGGACGTTGAAGCCGCTCAGGAATCGGTTTGATATTATCCACGCCTCCGGCGCTACCTACCGCAACAGTGGAGTTGGTATCGTCGGTAAATTGCTCGGCAAAAAAAGCCTCACCATCGTCAGCATGGCGCATAACGATCTTTACCACATCGGCAGAACCCGTATCGGCAAAGTGCAATCGTTTCTCTTAGACCATGTCGACCGGTATGTGTCCTTGAGCCGCCAAATTACCGACGAAATTAAATCTTTGCCCCTCGATAAAACAAAGGCCGTGGAAATTCCTCAGGGCGTGAATATGGAACGATTCCGACCCGCCGATGCGCATGAACGCGCGCAATTGCGCGGTAAATTGACTTTGCCTGAACGTCCGATCGCGTTGTACGCGGGGGTTTTCGATTCACGAAAGAACGTCGAGTGGCTGGTCAATACTTGGTCGAAAAATCGTCGACTATTGGGCGACTGGTGTTTGCTGTTGGTTGGCCCAACCAGCCGAGACGAGCACGACAAGGGGTTGCGGGAGAAGTTGCGTGCAGGGGTACAGCACGAAGGCCTGGAGCGGGATATTCTTTTCGGTGATTTTTCCCCGCGTTTGGAAGATTATTATCGTGCGGCTGATTTATTCATTTTACCGTCACAGAACGAGGGCCTGCCAAACGTTGTCCTAGAAGCTATGTCTTGCGGCCTCCCTTGCGTGGTCACCCGAATCAGCGGGACCGATGATTTAATCGACCATGGTGATTCGGGAATGTTGTTCGGTGTTAATGACGAACCATCTTTTCTAAAAGCCCTAGCGCCGTTAATTTCCAGTCAAGAACTCCGCCGGAAGATGGGCAACTCGGCCATGACCGAGATCCAGGCGCGTTTTTCTTCCGAAAAATCGGCGGAGCGCTATCTGAGCCTTTACCAAAGCATGCTGCAATAGTAGTAACCATGCGCGCGACTGTTATTCTCCTAATTATCTTCGGTAGTCTACCCTATTGCCTGAGCCGGCCTTGGGTTGGTGTGTTAGTGTTCTCGTGGATCAGCTATATGAACCCCCATCGTTACGCCTGGGGTTTTGTCCGTAGCTTCCCCGTGGCGTTGATCGTGGCACTTGCTACCTTGATGGGTTTAGTCGCTACAAGAGACAAAAGCTCAATTCCGAAGGACCACGCTCTAATTTTGATGGGGCTACTTTGGGTGCTGTTTGTTTTTACGACTTATTTCTCAATCAACCAGAGCGCCGCCTGGGCTTACTTGAATCAAATCTCGAAAATATTTTTGATGATCTATGTCACCGTAATTCTGATAAATGATGCCACGAAGTTGCGCTACCTTCTGTTGATCATGGCGCTGTCGTTGGGACTCATCGGTCTCAAGGGTGGCGTTTGGGCGGTGCTCTCCGGTGGCAGTCACCGCGTTTACGGACCGGCAGGAACATTTGTTGGAGAAAATAACGATTTGGCGCTCGCGCTGAATATGGCGCTTCCTTTATTGCTTTATCTGAGTAAAGATGAGCCGCGCCGGTGGTTGAAATTACTTCTTAAAACTTGCTTTGTGATGAGCATTGTAGCCATCATCTTTACCTACTCCCGTGGAGGATTTCTGGCGTTAGGTTTGGTCTCGGTCCTGATGATGATCAAGGCGAAATATAAGTCGCTCGCCGTAATAACGCTAGGGATGAGCTGCCTTCTGGCGCTTTGGCTGGTTCCTGCCAAGTGGGGCGATAGAATGAACACGATTCAGACTTACGAAAAAGACGGCTCGGCGATGGGACGAATCAATGCCTGGAAAATGGCCTGGAATTTGGCGCTAGATCGACCTCTGACCGGTGGCGGTTTCGAAACCTTCACACCACAAGTTTTTAGGAAATACGCCCCAGAGCCGGACAATATCCATGACGCGCACAGTAACTATTTTGAAATGTTGGGTGAGCAGGGTTTCATTGGCCTGGGGCTTTATTCGCTACTAATCGCATCGTGTATCATTCGGCTTCGATTCCTTAAAAGCCGGATCCGTAGGGATCCCGATCTTCAGTGGGCTCAACACTATCCTGATATGTTGCAAGTGAGCATTTTCGCCTACATTATCGGTGGCGCTTTTCTCGGTCGAGCCTACTTTGACATGTTTTATCAATTGGTAGGGGCCATGGTCATCCTGAACAGACTGGTTAAACCTGTCGCGGTGAATTCATCGAAATCGTTTGCGACTAAGCCTGCCAGAGTCACTATGCGATCAGCTTATCAATCCCGAATCGGTGCGGCGCGAGGGTAGCCGGGTTAGATCAGACCAATGAAACTAACCGGCAGTCTAGATAGGGAAATCGTCGACCTGGCCGCACGATTACGCGAGCGACTCGCGGCATATTACATGAACCCAAGGGCAGGGAACTGTCAGCTACAATTGGTGCGTTCTCGCAGAGCGGCCTACTCTCGGCTGTTTGTATTTCACGGATCCAGTCAAGACGCTCAATTAAACATCAAGCTAGCGGTCAAAGTATATAATGGGGTGGGTCAGTTACCTTTCGCGAAGCGGCAGTTCGATGCTCTAAATTTGCTATGGGATGATTTTAGCAAATCGCAACGTCTCAGGATTCCAAGGCCGTTGGATTTCTTGCCCGATTTACCGGCCATTGTCATGGAAGAGATTACGGGCTGCAGCGTTCAGGATCTGGTTAAATGGGCGAGTTGGCGCCGTCGGAATCGAGAGAACGCGGTGAGGGCCTGTCGATATTGTGGAGAATGGCTGCATCAGTTTCACTCCGTTACGCGTGTTGCGCAGGGGCAGCTTGACGCCGGCGAGAAACACAAGAGTTTGCAGCTTGGAGTAACGCAGCTCCTGAAGTACGGCTTCGCAGCGGAGACTTGCAAGCATCTGGAAGCGAAAATTGAGCTTCTGGTAGGGATACTTTCCGAACAGAATGAGCAGAGATCTTTAGTTCATGGCGATTTTACGGTGGACAATGTTCTAGTGGACGGCAACATCACCACTGTCTTGGACGTAGAGGGCCGCTATCAAAACTTGATCTATCATGACATGGCATCCTTTTTAAATTCCATAGCTCTTGTCGGTCTCGGACTGCCGATGTACGAATCGGTTTCGCGGGCTTGCCGTGAGGCTTTTCTGCTTGGCTACCTTGGCGATCTTAAGCATAACAAATCGGCCCTGTGGTTTCTGCGAGTCTCGGGTTTGGTTTCGGTCGCGTTAGAGGTGTTGGGGCGTTACACGGGCCAACCTTTGGCGCAAATTTGGTTGCGCCGTGGTTTTGGACGATTATTCGATAGCTTGGCTTCGGAAGCCCCCATTTGATCTGCGCGGTTGGCGAACCGTGGCGTTCACGAGGCGCCATTTGTTCCGCTCATGTTTTCAAGCCACGGTAATTCCTCCACCGAAAATAAAATCTTATCGTATCCTTTGCCGAGTAATCGGCGTCCGTAATCTGTGCTTCATGCCGTGGTCGATTCACACAACGCTTAGCTAATTATGTTGACCTACATTCGCAACATACTTCGTTATCGCGAGCTGCTCTACTTTTTCGTCTTGAGGGAAGTCAAGGCAAAGTATAAGCAAGCCGTACTCGGCGTCGCGTGGGCGTTTCTCCAACCTCTGGTGCTCATCGGTGTGTTTACCGTGGTATTTTCACATTTCGCACGGTTGCCGAGCGATGGGGCACCTTACGCCGTCTTTTCGTATTGCGCTCTTTTGCCTTGGCAATTTTTTGCCGGTGTCTTGAATCGAGGAACCGGCAGCCTCCTCAGTCATCATGGTTTAGTGCAGAAGGTTTACTTCCCACGAGAACTCCTGCTGTTCGCCGTAGTTGCTTCGGCGATCGTCGATTTTGCCATCGGGGGGGTTATTTTTTGGGGTCTCCTGTGGTTTTACGGCTTTCCATGGACGATGCAGACCTTTTATATCTTACCTGTGTTCGCCATTCAGGTATTTCTGGTTATCGGCATAATATTAATTTTATCTCCGCTAAATGTTTTCTTTCGGGACATTGGATTGGTGCTTCCCCTCATCATTCAAGTCTGGATGTATGCGACTCCGATTATCTACCCCATAAGTTTGGTGCCAGAACAATTCAGACCGTTTTACGCACTCAATCCGATGGCCGGGATTGTCGAAGCCTATCGAAAAATTTTGCTGCATCAGTCGTCGCCGGATATCACTTCGTTATCGATCGCGGCCGCGGTGTCATGCGTGACATTTGTTGCTGGGCTCATGTACTTTAAACGTGTCGAGTTCAAGCTTGCGGATGTATTGTAGTCATGGCAGACGATAACGTTGACATTCAGCACGGAAAGCCATGCGAATGTCCAGGTCAGCATAAGGCAATTGAGATTCGATTCTGTTGGCGGATCAACGACTTTCTTTTTCTAATATTTTCGCACGTTAACCCGGCTCGAGAATTCGCTTTGCGCGTGCATCACGCCACTCTGGTCCCAGGTCAAAGGTTGTAATTCATCACCATTCCAACAGGTCTACATTTACTAACACTCGGAATCTAGCACCGATGTCTACAATCAAATTCTATAACGTGTCCAAGAAATATAAGCTTTATAGTAAGGGTGGGCTATATCTGCGTGACCGAGTTACGCACACCTTGAATCGCATTAATCTCTTCAGTGGCTGCCGACGATCTCGGGTTCCGAAGTTCAATTCGTCTTCTGCCACCGCTTCTCCCTCAACGGTCAGTCATTCGTCGTCAGAGATCGTCAGTGGCCCGCCGCCGCTCGAACGCGACTTCTGGGCCCTAAAAGATGTGTCTTTTAAAATTAAAGAAGGTGAGTCGGTCGGTTTTATCGGCCGTAATGGCGCGGGCAAGAGTACGATTCTGAAGCTCCTTGCGTCGGTTACGAAGCCAAGCTCTGGAAATGTAGACGTTAACGGTCGCGTGGCGGCTCTGATTGAAGTAGGTGCGGGGTTTCATCCCGAACTCACCGGCAGAGAGAATGTATTTCTCAATGGATCGATCCTAGGCATGAGAAAGGCTGATATTGAAAAGTCCTTTGATAGTATCGTCAGTTTCTCCGAGCTCGAACAGTTTATCGATACCCCGGTCAAACATTATTCATCTGGCATGTACGTCAGGCTTGGGTTTGCTATCGCCGTACACACGAATCCGGATATTTTTCTCATCGACGAAGTTCTCGCGGTGGGTGACGAAGCTTTCCAACGCAAATGTTTAGATACGTTGGCGGCGCATAAAGCGGCCGGCAAATCGATCATACTGGTATCGCATGATCTTGCCAAAGTCCAAGAGGTTTGTGATCGCTGTATCTACATAAGTCACGGGCAGATTCAGCAAGATGGGGTGCCCGCCAATGTCATCAGACAATACCGCTTCGATGTGGCGGGAGCCCAGTCCGGCGGTCCGAAACTACAAACCGAATACGGTCAAAGTGCGGAAATTTTGGATGTTGTTTTTCGTCGTTTCGACGGCCGGGAATGTTCGGAGTTTAAAACCGGCGATGATCTGGTAATCGAAGTGCGTTACTTGGCTCATCGGCGCATAGAGAAGCCGGTTTTTATTATTGATATTGACGGGCGGAAGGGTGCGCATGTGACCGCTATCAGCACTCGTAATGACGGAATCGTCATCGATTCCATCGAGGGCGAGTCATCTATTTTTTGTCGTGTGCCGCGGTTGGCCTTGAATGAAGGCATTTATACCGTAAACGTCGAACTGGATAATTCCACGGACGGTGAAATTTACGACCGTCACTTCGGCCGTTACAAGTTCGTCGTCGGGATGGGAGGAGAGCACCGCTGGGGTCTGGTTAGGTTTCCCGCTGAATGGGCGTGGAATCATGCTTTCACCCAGACTCTGTCGGTAGCAGAATCACATCTTCGCTCAACCCATGGCACCATAACTAAGCCATATGCTGTTTCGCGTTAACGGTTGGAACGGAAAAAGTTGTTTTCTCGCCGTTAATTTCACCAATGATTTGTCTACAATGCCGGTTTGCAATGCGTAATCCGTAATACTTCAGTGCATGAACGACCGTAAAACCATCCTGTTCATTTCCAGCCGCAGTGACATCGCTGGAGGAGAGAACTATTTGCTGTCGGTGATGCGTCATCTAGACCGACGGCGCTTTGAGCCACTGGTTCTCCTTCCTGGCATAGGAAAGTTCTCTGCCGCCTTGCAGAGCTTATCCGTGGCCACGGAGATCATCGAGGTTGATTACAGCAGTATCACGCAGCAACAACCTTGGTACAAGCTAATGGAAGGGACGGATCGACGCATCAAGCGGATCATTGAGATCATTCGTATGAATGATGTCCGCTTGGTCCACACCAATTCAAATAAAATTATTGACGGTGCGTTCGCAGCTCGATTTGCGGGTATCCCGCACTTGTATCTCGCGCATATCGAGTACCAACCGAATATGCCGATCTTCGAACGGGTGCCACTGCAACCAGCCACCTTCGCTGAGCTCATGGGTGGACTGTCAGCAGGAATCGTTGCTGTCTCCGAAGGTGTGGCTCAAGCGCTCTGCCCGCCGCTGACGCGCGACAGAGTGCGGGTCATTCACAACGGGCTGGAAATCGATCGCTTGGATCAAGCCGCTGAGGGCTCTCGAACTCTCCGTGAAGAAATGGGTCTAGACGATAAATCGTTGCTGGTAACGGCGGTTGGACGCATCCATCCCGATAAGGGCTTCGATAATCTCTTGGCAGCGGCGGCGCAGGCGATTCGCCACCAGTCGATTAATGCACACATCATGATAGTCGGAGCTGAGGATGACCGCAGGTATGCAGCGCTACTGCGCGGACAGGCGAGGGAACTAGGAATTGAACCAAACGTTCACTTTCTCGGCTTTCGCGAAGACGTACCGCGTATTTTATCACAAACGAATGTCTTTGTTTTATCTTCGAGACGCGAGGGGCATCCCTATGCTCTGTTGGAAGCGATGGCAAGCGGCTGTGCTTCAGTGGCGACCCGTTGTAATGGTGTCGAAGACACGGTGATGGACGGTAAGACCGCCTTGCTGGTGAATATAGATGACGTTACCGGAATGGCCAACGGCATCGCGCGATTGGCACAGGACGACAAGTTGCGTGGTGAGCTGGCGCGCGCGGCGCGCGCCGACATTCGCTCTCGATTTGCTGCGCAGACTTGCGTCGAGTCACTGATGGCCGTTTACGATGATATCTTAGTGTCGCCGCGACCATTGGCGAGTTCGGTCGGTATCGATCTGTTCTTGCGTGCCGTGCACGAGATTGGCGACCTTGGATTGAAAGTTGTGGAGTTGGAGCAGCGCGTGCGACAAGTCGAGCACTTGACGCGATGGGTGAGACAGAGCCCAATCTATCGATCGGCGCGCCAGGTCAATCGCTGGATCCGGGGCGCAACGGACGAGGGATAGATGGCCGCGTGCCATGCCAAAATAATTCTGCCGGCTGTTTTGTTTCAGAACGAAGCGGCCTGGACCATGCGCCGGTCGATCTGTACCAGGAGCGCGCAACGAGAAGAATTTATCGCTGTCGGCGGTGAGCAAAAGGTGCTCGATCGCTTCACAAACTCAGGCGTCCGTTGTGGATTTCTCCGACTGCCGGCGAGTCAAGACGGCCATGTTCGTCTGACGATCCCCGGCGATCACGGTATAAAGTCGTGTCTCGGCGGTGGCTGGCTAGTGGAGCCGGAATGTGAACAGGATTCTTACTACTGGATTCCTCAAGCACCGATACCGCGGTCCCTGACGTCGAATGGCCACATTGTCAAGGAAATGATCGGCCATACGTCCGGGTTTAACATTTCCGTAAGGTCAGCGAGCTTGGAAATCGAAATTCCTGCCGGTTTTGTTCTCGATCTCGTGGCTTGGGAGATTCCCTCTCAAGAAAAGGAAACTATTGCTAGTCTTAGCAACCTGACCACGCTCGAAACTCAATCGGTATTTCTTTGGGGTTCCCACACGTTATACCGAAGGCCAGCCGATATTTATCAACATCTCATTTTCGGACATGTTTATGAAAACCGCTATCAATGGCCCGCGAATCGGAGAAGTTGTTCGGAGAACGATGCGCATACTTTATACGTGACCTTATGTGGGTTTGAGAGATCAACCGGCAAAGGACTGTATGGGCTGTTGAAAAGCCAACTCTTGATTTCCGTTCTGGCACGGCAATCGAGTGATGGCGGTTGGCATCATGGCGAATGGTCCGAAGAGATGGAAGCGCACATACGTCTAAACGGGAGCGCGATTCACTTGCTGTTGGATTCGCTCAATGAACGTGACGATGGTGCGGTAAGGCAGGCATTGGGAAATGCGGTGGCATTTGTTTCTCGACATAAAGATCAAACTGAGTTTGGTGTGTGGTTTCTGCACGATTCGCTGGAGTTGAATGTAGAGGGCATGAAGAAGCTGCCCTTTAAGTGGCTGCCGAGCTGTGCCTCGGGGAAGTCGCCGTCGAACATGCTGGTGTTGAATACCCATCTGGATTGCTTAGTCTTGCTCGATCGTTACCGGCAAGTAACGGGCGACGCCCGTTACAATGACTTGGTCAATTCGGCACAAGGGGCGACGCGAGCTGTTTTAGGCTTGCGACCTCTGGAGGGCATTTATCGCGTTATTTTTTCACTTATTCGTTTGAATCTCTTACCTACCCAGGTGCAACGAGCTCTCCCATTACCGCAGAGAGCGTTGAAGCGTTTGGCGTGGAAATGGCTCAAGCCCAATTTGGTAAAACTAACGAGTCGGTATCCGCGATTCGTGATGCCAGGTGGATACATCGAGCGCGCCATCGCGTTGCGAGGGGTGGTCGATGATTATCATAGCATCAATGTCATGGATCTTTTACGTTACTGGCGGCGCTTCCCTGAAGAAAATCTCGATTCGCTAATCCGTGACGCTGTCGAGTTTATCCAGAAGAACAACGTCGATACTCATTGGGGTGAAAGTTGGTCGAAGAAATACGCACTCGGCTTTTGGGCGGAGGCTCTGTATCACCTCTATTCATTGACACCGGACTTTAAGACGCTCTCCTATTTGGCCGAGATCGTGATCAAACTTGAAGTGCTGGGCATCGGTCTTCCGCCTTCACTGCTTGGCGCCAATGCCGAAGCGGTGCCGCAAAACGATCAAATCGGCTGTCCATCTCCGGCGGACCTACATCTCAGAATTGCTAACTTGAGCCGGAAGGGACGCACGGAGTTCTTGGTCGTCAATCCGACGACGGTTGCGCGCCGTTTGACTTGGGAAGCCAGATTTCCTCCGTTGTTAATCTGGCAGAATAGCGGTGGAGGTCAAACGAACGCCGATGACAGTATTCAACTTCCAGCCCTGGGATGGGTGGTTGGACGCGGGGATGAAAAGAACGAGTCCCAAAATTTGCTTAGGCAAAAGAAACATGGAGATCAAGGAGTCCTATCATTATGAAAAGTCGTAGTCTCGCGCTCATTGTGGCAGTCTCTTGGGTTTGGCCTTGGGTGGCATATGGTCGTGATGACGGTGGGCCTCAATACAAGGCGCCGCCGGAGATTGTTGCGGCCTTACCGAAAATCTGCTGGTGGTTGTACATGGACAACGTTCCGAATACCTCTGAATTCAACATAAAGGACTGCGGTGCCTACTCCAACCACTATTGCCCTGGAATTGTCCATATGATGCAAGCCGAGCGTGCGAAATCGACGGCGGCGCGTTTGGATCGACTAAGAATGGCTAAGGTAGACATGGAGTACACTCTTCACTGGACGGAGAATATTCCGGAGTGTTCTATCCGCCAGTCAGCTAAGATGAATCTAGAACGGATCAAATTCCAAGTGGACATGATTAAGTGGAACGTGCAGAAACGCTGAAATGTTCCGCACTCCATCATAAATCCGTTTGGGCTCGGTATCTCACTGACAATTGCCCCGACTGGGCGGTAAATTCTTCAAATCATGCGTATAGGTATCGTGGCGCCGGAGTTTCCTCCGGATATCGGCGGAGTCGAAACCTACGCGCACGAATTCTCCGCGGAACTGGCGCGACGCGGTCATGAGGTTATTGTTTTTACTTGCCCTCACCAAAAGGGTGAAATTTCCGGAGAGGGCTTCAAAGTGCTGCCGGTTTTGAGAGTTCAATATGCCGCCGATCGGGAGTTGCCCCAAAAACATCCCATGGATGTTTGGCACGTTATGAACGCAGCTTACGCTTGGATGGCCTTAGAGGCACGACCGCTAGTCATATCGGTCCATGGAAACGATTTTATCAATCCCTATTTTTTGCCGAAGCAACCAAGTCTAACGCAGGTCCCCGGTCTATGGCGGTTTTCTTTGCCGTTTCAATCATTCCGATCACGGCTCTGGCGCAAAATAGCATTGAGACTGATGCGGCGTGGTTTTTCGCAGGCCAAGCAGGTCATTACCAATAGTGAATACACCAAAAAGTTATTCATCGAACGCTTTCCGGATTGCAAGGAAAAAGCTTCCGTTGGATTTGTCGGCGTTGGTGACGATTTCCTGCAGATGCGGCATCAGCACCGTGGTACGGCTGAATCAAAACGGTTGGTGACGATCTGCCGACTCTCGGAAGCGCGTAAGAACGTGGACAAGATTATCCGAGCGCTTGCTCGGATCAAACAATACCCGTTTCAGTATACCGTGATTGGCGATGGAGATTTGCGGCCGAAATTACAATCGCTTAGCCGTCAGTTGAAATTGGAGGATCGCATAGTCTACACCGGATTCATCTCTAAAGCCGAGATTCAAAGAATTCTCGCGGACAGTGATTTGTTCGTTCTCGCTTCCGCTGTTCTACCGAACAGTTTCGAAGGCTTTGGAATCGTTTACCTCGAGGCAAATGCTTGCGGCACCCCGGTTTTGGCCGCCAGGGTCGCTGGGGCGATGGAAGCCGTTGAGGAAGGAAAAACCGGATACTTTGTTGATGAGCCGACCGTCCCTGCGATCACCGCCGCGCTGGAGAGTTACCTGAAGGGCGATATCCGGTTCGAAAGTGCGGATTGTCAAGCTTTCGCGAATCGATTCAACTGGGCTCACGTAGTTGACCACGCCATGCAATTTTACGCCCCCGGACAATAACCGGACCAAAACTTTCCTTACGCAATGGGCTCATCGCCTCGCTAATCGAGAGTATCGCTAGTGGCGTTTGTAACTAAAACAATCGGGAAATACTGTGGGTCGCCAAAGCCGTCTAACAATGGATTGACTCGGTCATGCATCTTCCTCACGGCGACAATTGCTCCTCCTCAGGCCGCGGTTTCTCGCAACGATCCGCAGGTGAGGCTGCGGGATTACCTGGCGTCTCTCGAATTTTATCTATCTTTGCCCACAGGCATTATCGACCGGATTCTTTTCGTCGATAATTCGGGCAGCGACGTGGCGCCCATTGAAGAATTCCTACGCAAACGAGTCACCAATAAAGTCGTCGAACTGATTAGTTTTGAAGGCAACGACCATTCGGTAAGTTACGGCAAGGCCTACGGCGAATTCAAGTTGTTGGATTTCGGTCTAAAGCATACTTCCCTGTTGTCTGAAAACGACCACTTTTGGAAAGTTACCGGTCGCCTTAGAGTGCTTAATCTTGCGGATATGGCAGCAGCCGTCTCAGCCAATTATGACGTTTTATGTGACCTGCACAATTTTCCTTTGGTCGGTACAGGGAAGTTTTTCGGTAATCACTGGATGGACCTGAGGCTTTTCTCGTGCACTCAGAAAGCCTACAAAAAATTGTTTGCCGGTCGATACGAAGAGTTTGGTCCCCGCATAAACCAAGACGTCTTATACGATGTCGTCATGGACGCTAGAAGTCATATGAATATCTTACCTCGTTTCCCTGAGCAGCCGGTGATATCGGGAATGAGTGGACGTCATGACCGGGATTACCATAGCGGACTACAAAAAATGAAAACTATTATTCGTGCGAATATCCGCAAAGCGGTTCCCTTTGTGTGGGTTTAGGTTGAGTTTATCATCAGCGCTTTGAATCGGAACGGTGAAAAAGCTGGAGGTTGGGATTACGCGGGGAAAGTTGCGCACACCGCAAACGACGTTAGTCCAAATACAATGAAACTTGTAGGTATCGGCACAGTAAAGAACGAGGCGGATATCATTGAAAGCTTCGTCCGCCACAACCTCGGGCGGCTTGATGCGCTCGTCCTGATTGATGACGGCAGTGTCGATGGCACGCAGGAAATTCTTCTTTCACTAGAGGCCGAGGGCTTGAATCTTGTCACTTTGGAATGGGATGGTTCCGCCGGGCAGGAGCAGTCGATGAAACTATCAGAGCTGTTGCTTGTGCTCGCTTCCAGAATGAACTTCGACTGGATTTTTCCCTTGGACGCTGACGAAGCGATTGATTGTGAAAACCGCGCCGCTCTCGAAAAAGCTCTCCGGAAAATGGCTCCGGGATGTGTCGCGACTTTGCCCTGGCGCACTTATATTCCGACGGTCGCCGACGATTGGGCGCAAGCCAATCCATTCCAGCGAATCATCAATCGAAAAGCGTGGGAAACGCCACAGTTTTACAAGGTTGCGATTCCTGAAAGCCAACTGAAATTTATGCCGATTGTGATCGCGTCAGGGAGCCACACCGCGCGCAGAACCACGGCATTCAGGCAGTTGTCCATGACTGCGTTGGAAGACGTCGCGCTGGCTCATTTCCCCGTGCGTAGCCCTGATCAGCTAGTAAGCAAGGTGGTTTGCGGCTGGCTTTCGTTGATTGCGGAGGGAGCGGGACGTCCGAGTCGAGGTTTTCATTGGCGTGATATGTACGCCCAGTTTGTCCGGAACGGGGCGCCGACTACCGAGGAGATCGAGCGACTTGCCCGAGGTTATTCGGGTCAGACGGATGACGGCCACACCACATGTTCTCCACTGCGCATAGCGGATCGAAGTCAGTTGCACTCCCGAAAAAGCACCAACCTACCGCTTTTTGTTACGATTGCACAGACGGCTGAGCAGATCATCGGACGCTGTATTAAGTTGACCGGAGGAAGTAAACACGTGGATATGCTTCGCCGTCGGACTGCATGGCGCCACCACAGGTTGCCGTTCGGCAGCAGTCAATCTGACCCAAACGGCGGGATAGGGGGCTACCTTGATCGCCGCTTTGGTGGGCATGCGCAGTTTGTCGATGAAAAAGATGAACCTATTTCACCAAAGAGCTTCGCTGGAACCGGTTCCTCATCGACGAATCGTTCGAGAGCGATCGTATTAGTCGGGCGACACAGTCGTCTAAATTTTTCCGGATCATCGTCCTGGCTGGAAGCCGGCTGGGCCGTGGATCACACTGCAACACTCGCCGTTCGCCTGCTCACTACATCATTCCGAGTTCGCCGGTATTCGGTAGTCCTAGTTCCTTGTGAAAAAGATAGCACCGGCGGAGTACCCGCTGATAGTATGCCGGCGCCAAGTGACCCTGGCTGGCGGGAATATCTTTGTTTTGGAATGCTTCGGGGTTACTTTCTCGCGATCAAAGTCTATTGGTTTTTCCGCTCAGCGTTTGCTCGCGAAAGGCATCACGAATCTACAAATCGCATAGGGGCAGCCGAACGCGCGCGATCCCTCAGTATTGGCGCGTAAGCTGCACAAACAGGGAAGCAGACAATTGAGAAAAGACGGTATGCTTGGTGAGCACGCAAAGCATGCCTGGCCATTTGGTAAGCCTATCGTTCCATCCACCCTCCCTCCTTCGATTTGACGTAAAGCACAGCAACTAAGGAGTATGACGTTGGCGGGAAAAGAATCTCGGTTTCTTCAAAACCTTTCTGATGCAGAGTTAGAATCGAAGCTCTTGGGGGTAGCGCACCCGAGCAGAGCTGCTGAGATTGCCAGTCATGTGCACCAACATTTAGCGCGATTCAGGCATCTATTCGATTCCGTCGGCTCGGCTGCAGCAAGCAGCGCTTTGCTGGATGTCGGCGGTACGGGCAACCTGTTGCCGATGTATCTTGACCATCTAGCCTTTTCATTTGTCGCCATTGCTAACAAGTGGCGCTCGATCAGTCTTGATCCCAAATATCTAGCAGAATTCATTTCACCTGACCGTTTCCGCTGTGATTATTTCGATGCTGAGGAGGAGCCCTTTCCCTACGCTGGCGCGAGCTTCGATGCCGCGGTGTGCTCTGAAGTTATCGAACATCTTAAGTACGATCCGGCGCATATGCTTCGCGAAATTAATCGCGTTCTGAAACCGGGTGGCAGACTCATTCTAACCACGCCGAACATTACCAGCATTACCGCGCTCTATCGGTTGCTCGGCGGACTTCACCCGCAAGTATGGTCGGCGTATACCGGCACGGACGGCGATCGACACAATCGAGAATATACGCCGGGCGAGATCCGTCGGCTTTTACTATGGGCCGGATTCGGTGATGTTGACATTCAGACTTTTTCTCTGGAGCGAATTCCTCCTAAGATCAAGATGATTTCCTATTGGACTTTTCTTCCTTGGACCTTGCGAGGGTACGGCGATATTCTCCAAAACCGTGGTGAATACATCCTTGCCGTCGCATCGAAGCAAAAATCGGTGCCGGAAAAATATCCGGAATGGCTGTACGATTAGATATCAAATGCCATATTTACCGTGAGGTTTTACCAGGTGGATGCGGCTGATTGGAAGTGTTTCTTTGTCCGTAGCGGACTGAAGGCGATCAGCGAGGACGTTGTTCCGCTCCCCGGTATGCCGAGCGGGTAGAATTCGATTAATGCCGTTAGCAACCAAACTATCCATTGTCGTCCCGGCATACAACGAGCAAGAAGTGTTGCCTGAGTTTCATGCTCGTCTGCGTGCGGTTATAAATGGCCTTGGCTGTAATGTTCAGGTTGTGTATGTCAACGACGGTAGCACAGATGATACGGAAACGGTGCTTTCATTCTTGCGCGAACAAGATAACCGCGTGGAGGTAGTTGATCTAAGTCGCAATTTCGGCAAAGAGATCGCCATGACTGCGGGCTTAGATCATGCCAAAGGAGAGGCCGTTATTGTCATCGACGCAGATTTACAGGACCCGCCAGAGCTTATTCCAGAGCTGCTCAAGCACTACCACGACGGATATGATGTTGTGTACGCGCAGCGCGTTAGTCGTGCCGGAGAAGGTGCGCTAAAGAAAACCACAGCGTATCTTTTTTATCGCTTTATTCAGGCGGCGTCACGGGTGAAGATTCCGGCCGACACAGGAGACTTCCGTCTACTCAGTCGTCGTGCGGTGAAAGCGCTCAATAAGCTCCGTGAACAGCATCGGTTCATGAAAGGGCTCTATGCATGGATCGGGTTTCCACAGAAAGCCGTGCGCTATCACCGTGACTCCCGCAAGGCTGGACAAACTAAATGGAACTACTGGAAGCTTTGGAACTTCGCCCTTGAAGGATTCACGTCGTTTACAATTGGTCCGCTGAAGGTTGCAACCTATTTGGGAGTCAGTACCGCCGCCGCCGCATTTTTGTATGCGCTCTGGATTATCTATAAGACTCTAGCTCATGGTGATCCGGTGGCCGGGTATCCTTCCTTGATGGTAGTGATTCTTTTTTTGGGGGGGATTCAACTGATGACCATTGGCGTGTTGGGAGAATATCTTGGCCGGATGTTCGATGAAACCAAGCAACGGCCACTCTATTTCGTCAAGAACGTTTTGTCTTCCAATGCCGCTGCTTGCGACGCGCGCCAAGAAGTAAACTGCTTCGAGACCGTCATTCCGACAACTGCTAATGATTAACTAACGCTCGATGTCGTCGGCACAAGAGAAGAACGTCATGGTTTCTAGCAAGCCGCTTATAGGTGTTGTGCTTATGGTGCTGTCGAGTTTTCTCTTGCTGACTTTTTTTTCACATCCCAATGCCGACGATTTTTGTAAAGCGGCGGAGGTTCATCAAATTGGGCTTTTCGCGTCGATGATCCACGTCTACCATACCTGGAGTGGTCGTTACGTCGCCGAGGGCTTATTGAGGCTGTTTCCGCTCTCGGTGGAACTGATCAAAGACTATTGGGTTGGACCCTTTAGCATTTTTGTTTTACTTGGGGGCGGGATCTGGGCTTTTGTGAAAGGCGTATTTGGACAACGATTAGGATATTTGGAGACCAGTTACTTTGCTCTGTTGTTTTTTGCGCTGTATCTATCCGGCGCGCCTAACCTTTACGAATTGCTCTACTGGAACGCGGCTTCATTTACTTACCAGCTTGGAAACATATCATTGCTTGTGCTTGTCGCATTTGCCTTATGGGCCGAAGGACGTTCCTCACCGGGGGTGATCCTAAGCAGTATTTCGTGCGCTTTCCTAGCGATCGTCGCCACCGGCACGAACGAGATTAGCATCTGTATTCTTCTGTTGGTCGTAGCGGTTGGCGCCATCGTCTCATTCAGACGTAAATCGTCGGCGAGATATGTTTGGGTCACCATCATGGTCGTAACCGTGGTGACGGGCGCGTTCTCGCTCATGGCTCCAGGAAATCAGGTGCGCGCGTTGACCCTTCCCCACCGAGGTCAATTGTTGAGTTCGATGTATCATGCTTCGACCTTGGGGTTCGAAACGCTGTTACAATGGTCGTCCTCTCTCGCATTGTGGGCAGCATCCTTTCTGCTGATACCGGCGATTCAAGTGATCTTGAGCGACGCGATCAAATATGAGCGTCCCTCTGCAGGAATATTGTTTTTCCCCTTGTTATGGGTCGGAACTATCGTGGGTATTTTTTTTTCTGGATTTTATGCCACGGGAGCGGCTCCCCAACCACGAGTCGTGAACGTCGCCTATCTAGTTTTTTTGATTGGCTGGATGTTCAATTGGGCCCTAGTATTGCTTTACTTGCAAAACGACCTGAGTGGCGCCCATGCATTGCCAGTTTCCATTGCAGGCATGGCGAAACTCGCGTTGATGATTGCGTTGCTCACCTCCGCGAACTTTCAATCCGCCAATTCCGATTTATTCAGAATGGTCAAGCTGCAAGAGTTTTTTAGAGTCCGATATTCGTTAATCGACGAAGCAACATTGCGCTCCGATTCTGAGCTCATCGTGCCCAAAGTACGATATTCATTCCATTCGCTGTGGGAGGATGAATTGAAAGAGGATCCGTCGTACTGGGCTAATCGTTGCTGGGCAGCCTACTTTGACTTAAGATCGATTTCCCTGGGGAACGCGGTTACCCCAAGGTTATCGAATGCTCGATGAGAAGATCGTGCTTACCCTTCGCTTTCGCCAAAGATGATCCGTTGCGGCAAATCCGATTTCAATTACCATTAAATTTCAAATCGAGACCAAAGTAAAGTCAGGACTGAGATAAGAGATCTTTTCAGGAGTGACCATTCACAGCCCGAGTCGACGGCGGGATCTCTTATTTCGCTAGAAAGTAGTGCCCGGACCGGAAACTAGACAGGGAGCGTCGTTGTTGACAGGTGCCCATCAAAACGCCCCCGTCGCGTGAGTGAAACGATGCAATCGCATGACAGTGAAATGACTTCACAAAAGGGCTTCAAATTAGCGATCTTCGATATCGATAAAACATTTGTTCGCGGTGATAGTTTTAAATGGTTTTGCTGGTTTGCCATGAGGGCAAATGGAATTGGGTTGCGTTCCCTGTGGTGGTTTGCTCTTGACGCATTGGAGCATCCGACGGGCCTGCTTGATGCAGAACACTTCAAGAAGTCTTGCCTGAGAATCTGTTCAGTGACCAATGATAAAGCAGCGCTAACGACTTTAGTAAAGAACTTTGTCGACCAGGTGCTCCTCAAAAGAGTGCATTGGGCAGCGGTGGATCGTCTGCGTTGGCACAGGCAGCAAAATCATACCATCGTGTTTTTGTCAGCCTCCCCGGATCTATATTTGACTGACCTAGCTACTCGATTTGGTGTTGATCTTTCAATCTGTACAAAGTTTTTCAGCCAAGACGGCCAATTCACCGGTGAGTTGTTCAGCGCAAATTGCAAGGGGGACGAAAAGCGTAGAAGGTTGTTGGAGGCATACCCCGCGACTGAAATTGACTGGGATCATTCGTTCGGTTACGGAAACTCTGTCGACGACGTTTCATTTCTAGAGCTGATAGGAAATGCGATCGCCGTCAATCCTGATGCGAAATTGAGAAGAATTGCAGTGCAACGAAACTGGGTTATCGAGGCCTGGAGCTGAGCAAGAGTTGGTATTTTTAATTGCTTTCCGGGTCATCTACGGGTCGATTCGATAGTTCCCGCTATTCATGAATATTCTTCACGTTCTTGACCACTCGGTTCCACTATTTAGTGGATACAGCTTCCGCAGTCGGAGCATTATTCATGCTCAGCGCGCGCTGGGATTGCAGCCCGTAGTGCTGACTTCACCAAAGCATCGTTCCCCCACCGATGCCATGGAGGAGATCGAAGGGATTCGCTATCATCGCACGGCGTCTCTGACGGCGGATTCATTCGGTATGATCCCGTTTGTTGGCGAATTGAAGTTAATGATGCGAATGACACGACGAATCGAAACGGTGGCGCGGCAAGAGAAGATTGAGGTGATCCACAGTCATTCACCCTTGCTCAATGGTTTGCCCGCGCTTTGGGTCGCGAGGCGACTCAAGGTGCCGCTTGTTTACGAGGCTCGGGCATTTTGGGAAGACGCGGCTGTCGATCATGGGACCTTCGCTGAAAACTCGTTTCGCTATCGCGTTTGCCAGGAATTGGAAACGTTTCTTTTCAAACACACGGATCATGCGGTGACGATCTGCGAAGCGATGCGCCAAGACCTGCGCAAACGAGGCGTGTCCGACGATAAAATCACCGTGGTTCCGAACGGAGTAAATATCGATGAATTCAAGCCCATTGAGCGGAGCCAGACACTAGCGGAGGGTCTAGGGTTGAATGGCGGCCCAGTTTTTGGCTTTGTCGGTTCTTTCTATCGCTACGAAGGTTTGCGGTTTCTCGTCGAAGCTTTTCCAAAGATTCGCGCGCAAATTCCTGACGCCCGGCTTCTGTTAGTTGGCGGTGGTGAGGAGGAGGAAGTCCTGAAAGAATTGGCGCGGCAGCAGAGCGGGGTTCATTTTACCGGACGCGTGCTGCACCGAGATGTCATGGATTATTACTCGTTAGTCGATGTCTTTGTTTGTCCGCGGTTACGCATGCGTCTCACCGAATTGGTGACACCACTAAAACCGTTCGAGAGCATGGCAATGGGGAAGGCGATATTGGCGAGCGATGTCGGCGGCCACAAAGAGTTGATCGAGAATGGAAGGACTGGTTGCCTTTTCGCCGCGGAGAGTGTCGACGATTTGGTATCCCAATCAGTTTATTTAGCCAATGATCCGGCTTTGCGAGCAAAACTCGGGGATGCCGGGCGACGATTTGTCACGGAGGAGCGTTCCTGGGAAAAACTAGGATTGCGTTACGTACGAATGTACGAAGAGGTGCTGAGAGCGAGCATCATAACCCGGGAAGTCATCACTGAGTGTGGACGATCTAGTAAGGCTGAACGTAAATGTTCATAGCCCGGAGGGCAATTAAAGTTATAATTGAAGCACATCGAGAGCGTTAGCCATTTTCACCGACAGTCCTTCGCGATGAAAAACTCGCGGTCTATCGTCAATTACTCGAACCTAGTGGCCCTTTAGTCCAAGAACAGGGGTTCTCTCCGGCCGGTTTACAGAAGAGTAGCACCCACGAAGAAGCACCTGAGTAGCGGCTGATTCGATACGAGTGCGAAGGAGAACATGTAGGTATCATGCGTATAATAGCAAGAATGAAAAGATCGTATCAAAGGCCGCTCTTTAACTGGTTGGTAAGGGAAGTTCTGAATACTGTGCCGTTAGAGCCAAATGGAGATGAACCGACAATTGTCAGTATGTTATGTCACAGAGACGTCCTGATGTATCTTTTGGCCATAAAGTCTTTTTACCGAAACTTGGGGAGAGGACGTATCGTAATTATCAACGACGGTACGCTGACTCCGGGTGATATTGACCTCTTAAAGAATCATGTGAGACCCAGTGAATTTGTGCTGGCGGAGTCATTGGTATCGGCTATGTGCCCTAGCTATATAAGCTGGAAGAAATTATTTTGTATAGCCCGATGTATAAAGCATTCATTTACTATTCAGCTTGATTCAGACACGTTAACTGTTGGAGATATCACGGATGTCCAGCGATGCGTTGACACGGAGACAAGTTTTATCTTGGGTACTTGGAAGGATCAGGAAGTCGGTTCGATGTTGGAGGCCTGTCAAGCAGTTCAAACAGACCCTTCGCAACATGTACAGATGGTAGCGGAAAGAAACTTCGACAGGTTGCGTAATTTTCAGTCCTTAAGGTACGTAAGGGGATGCTCCGGTTTCGATGGATTTGCCAAGAGGTCGTTCGATCTCCCTCAATTGGAAGAGTTGTCTCAACAGATGGTTAGGATCATAGGGAACAAATGGAATGAATGGGGTAGCGAACAAACAACTTCAAACATAATTATTGCGAACGCTGTAAAGGCCCAAGTGTTGCCCTATCCGAAGTATTATAGCTACTGGGGCAGTGTTGAGAAAGCCAATTTCATTCATTTCGTGGGCACTTATCGACATTCGGGCGGAGTTTATGCTCGTGAGGCGAAAAAAGTTATCGAGACGCTACAGAACTAGCTAGTCACATCTTTGTGTTCGAGTAATTTGGATCGGTCGACCACGCGCTAATCTCTGTATCCAAGTCAGACGACCTTATTTTCTCAGAAGAAATTCAGCATTGATAGAACTATCCAAGGATAGACCTGTATGCCAATCGATTGGGCCATAAGGTACGCACCAATTATCAGTTTCATTAGAAGCCGTCGGCCAACCTCAATTCTCGAGGTCGGCAGCGGCCCCCAAGGGATTGCATTTTTTTTGAAAGACTCGGCTATCGTCGGTACGGATGTGCGATTTGGCGATAGACCGCTTACAAATATCCGTCCGGTGATCGCGTCTTCTATCGATCTACCCTTTCAAGAGAGCGCTTTTGATATGGTCGTATCGTCGGACATGATGGAGCACTTACCGGAAAATCTGCGCCAGAGCGCGATGAAGGAAATGCTGCGTGTCGCCGCCCGGTATGTCGTTGTTGGTTTCCCATCCGGCGCCATCGCGAAAAAACATGACTTAGACGTGGCCGCTTCTCTCGATCGGCGCGGGATCAGAATGCCGCTCTGGATCAGCGAGCATCTCGAGCACGAGTATCCGACTAGTGAGGCCGTTCTCGATGGGTTGCCTCTGGACTCGATGCGTTGCCGGGTTGTACCGAACGCGAACTGGCGAATTCATAAGACTCTGGTTCTGTTGCAGACGAGCTACCGTTTTAATCGTTTGGTACGTTATCTCCGGCTAGACAACGTGAATCTGATGATGGCCTTGGGAAGAATTCTTGACCAGGGTAGAACCTACCGGGAACTCATTTTTTTGCAAGGCAATGAAGCGGTTCGATAAACCTATATCCAAATTGCTAGTAATCCGCCATCCTAAACTACTCCGTCCAAGAATCAGCACGTAAAATCATGCGTATTTTAGTATTGAGCTCAGTATTTCCTAATTCGCGAGATCCACTGTTTGGTGTTTTCGTTAAAGAACGGATCGCTCGTGTTGCGCAACATTGTAAAGTTATCGTCGTTGCTCCCGTCGCATGGTTTCCTTTCGGCGCACTGATTCGAGGCACCGATCGGCAGGGCGTTCCTCGATCAGAGTTTATCGATAACCTGCACGTTTACCACCCGAGATTTTTCAGTGTGCCGGGCATATTCAAATCATTGGACGGTTTATTCTATTTTCTTTCCGTGCTTCCCCTTCTGCGCCGTCTTCATCAAGAGTTCCGGTTCGACCTAATCGACGCCCATTTTGTCTACCCGGATGGGGTTGGCGCGTGTTTGTTGGCGAAATGGTTTGACTGTCCAATCACGATTACGCTGAGGGGGACGATCGGCAAGCTTGCCAAGTTCTTTCTTCGTCGTAAACAAATTCAGTGGGCGCTCGCGACTGCGTCTCGAGTTTTTAGCGTGAGCCGATCGCTACAAGAGATCGCGGTGCACTTAGGATGCGATCCACAAAAGACCCGGGTCATTCCGAATGGGATAGACTGCAGAGTATTTCGCCCCTTGGATCAAGTTGAGGCTCGGAATCGCCTTGGAATCCCGTTGGACCGAATGGTCCTGCTTTCCGTGGGGGCGCTGTGCGAACGAAAGGGACACCATCGGATAATACAAGTGTTGCCGCGCGTAGTTGCGGCTTATCCAAAACTGCTCTTCGTTGTCGTTGGCGGTCCCGGCGCTGAAGGAGATACGGGTCCGATTTTAAAGCGACTGAGTCAGGAATTAGGAATGGATCAGTACGTCCGGTTGGTAGGGGCGCGCCCGCATGATGAAATTGCCGTGTGGCTCGCGGCCTCGGATACCTTTTGCTTGGCGACCAGCAATGAAGGAATGGCCAATGTTCTCGTCGAAGCGCTATCTTGCGGAATTCCAGTTGTAACCACTCGAGTCGGCGGAAACCCCGAATTGGTGCAAGTGGGAATAAACGGACTAATGGTTTCTCACAGCGACTCCGAGGAGCTGCAAAACGCTCTGCATTACGTGTTTCAAAGGAAATGGGATCGTGAGAGCATTTCGAGAACCTTGACGGAAAGGAGTTGGGAGGCTACGGCAGACCAAATCGTTCAGGAATGGCGCCCCTTGATCAGAGTCGGCAGCATCGAGAAAAAACCCCAACATTTATCTGCGAGTGCATGAATCATATCGGTCTCTAGGTGGCGCGTAAGGCTGCAATGCATCCATTACTTGTACGAAAACTTTTTTATCCCTTGCACGAGTACTCCAAGGGTAAGCCGACTTTCGATTGGTTGCCTATTCTTGAGCAGTCTCAGTGGCACCGGCGTGAGCAAATCCTTAGCGATCAAAGCGACGTGGTGCGAGATTTTATCGAATACGCTTATGAGCATGTTCCCTACTATCAACGGTTGATGGACGAAAGCGGAGTTCGACCGCAAGACGTTTATTCAGCCGCCGATCTCAATCGTCTACCCTATCTAACGAAGGACGATCTCCGGAATCATTTCCAAGAGCTGCAAGCGTCGCCGCGGCCCCCTCGGACGCAAACCATTAGCACGGGTGGATCTACCGGGGCTCCCGCCAAGGTGTTAGTTGCGATGGAGTCTCATGGGTTTGCCGAAGCGGCACGATTGCGAGCCCAGGGTTGGTTTGGACTAAAACCTGGTGACCGCGAAATGGTATTGTGGGGGTCTCCCATCGAGTTGGGTAGACAAAGCCGTTGGAGAGAATGCCGGGACCGACTGCTAAATTCTCGGCTCCTGTCCGCCTTCGATTTGAGTGATGGTGCACTCGCTCAATATAGCGCGCGAATCCGTGAATTCCGGCCGCAGAAACTGTACGGTTACGCTAGTGCGCTAGCCTATCTTGCTTCTTATATGCTGAAAACCGGCGAGACCATCGATTCGGATGGTCCCGAAGCGATCTTTGCCACGGCGGAGCCCCTGCTTCCTCATCAACGACAAGCGATTCAAGAAGCTTTTCATTGCGCCGCGGTCGCAGAATATGGTGCGCGCGACGCTGGTTTAGTGGCCCATGAATGTCCCGCTGGGCGACTCCACATCAATGCTGAACGCATGGTCGTGGAGATCGACGAAGATAAACATTTCGCGGTGCCCGGTATGGGAGAGGTTATCATTACCAATTTGCTCAGCAGCGCGATGCCACTCATCCGTTACCGGACGGGGGATGTGGGACAGCTTGATACGTCGGAATGCAGTTGTGGCCGGGGCTTGCCGTTATTGAGCTACGTAGAAGGGCGGCAAACGGATTTTCTAGTGACACCTTCGGGACGGGTGTTGCACGCTCTGGCGATCATATATCCGATTCGCGAGGCACCCGGCGTCGCGGAGTTTCAGGTTGTTCAGGAAACCGCCGGGCAGGTCGTGATAAGACTGGTAGCTGATAACAGCTTTTCCGAAAGCGCTTGCAAAACTCTCATAGGCAAGGCTCGCCTCGCTCTGGGGGGTGAGGTTGCAGTTGAGATCGAAAGAGTCTTGACAATACCCAGGCTGCCGTCGGGTAAGTTTCGCTATGTTGTTTCTGCGGTCGCTGAGAAGATGTTCGGCACCCACGTCCGGGCTCAAGCAGCTCCGCGCGAAAACACCCAGTTTAATCTGGGAAACCGAGCTTAGCGGCGGCGCAAGATGTTTTTTGCAGCGGAAACGCCGGCTGTCCTCATCCTAACCTTGTGCTTCGCGTTAGTCCTCTTAAGGTCGATCGAAGAGCCAGTGGCGGCGCGAGAGATCGGCTCCGACGCTAATCTGTGTGCCGAGATCAATAGCCTACAACCCGGTGAGATATTGACTCTTATGCCGGGTGATTATCGCGGTCCATGCAAAATCCGGAGCGGTGGCATCAGGGGCTTTCCCATCGTCATTCAAGGGCAAAGCACAACTGAAAAACCGCGCATCGTTTACGAAGGGCAAGACGGCAACGTATTCGAAATCATGGCGGATTACGTGACCCTGCGCGGGCTCAAGATTGGCCCAACGAGGCGAAACGTTGCAGGAGTGAGAATACTGGCGCAAGCTGGAATTGCCGTGGAAGATTGTGAGTTTTCGCAGCTCGGCGGTATCGCGATCGCCGCGACGCGTACCAGCGTTGACGGACTGTATGTGAGACGCAACATTGTAACAGATTCAAGCGCGACCGCGATGTACTTTGGCTGTCACGATGGGCTGGAATGTCAGATTTCCAACCTATGGGTCGAGCGGAACTTTATCAGAGGTGTCGACGCGGTAGATCCGGAGGTAGGCTTCGGAATCCAGCTTAAGCTCAATACGATCGGTGTTGTATCTGACAATGTTATCGCTGATACAAAGGGGCCAGGTGTCATGGTGTACGGCTCGTCGGATCTCAGTCAGCCGAGTCTGATTGAGCGAAATTTCATTACCGGCTCCCGACAATCCTCAGGTATTCTCATTGGCGGCGGTCCAGCGCAAGTTAGGAACAACATCGTCAGCCGCAATTTCCACGGAGGTGTAACGCTTCAAGACTACGCCGGTCGTGGGTTGCTGCGTAAAATCGCGGTAGTTAACAACACGTCGTTCAAAAATGATTACGGAGAATTTGTCGTCCCGCCACAGGTAAAAATTTCTCAAATATTGCTTGCGTTGAACGCGGCAGTATCGTCTGAGGGTGCCCAACCGTTTCCAAGAGGCCAGGCTGGCGTCGACTTGCGGCAAAACATAGACTGCACGACCAGCGCTTGTTTCACGGATCCAATGTCGTTGAACTTCTCTCCCCTGCCGGCTTCGCCGGTATCTCGTGTTCGAAACTTAAAGGATGCCGGACTTCCGTTGGATGATTATAACGGGCGAAGGCGGAAGGGACGACTGACCGCGGGAGCGGTCGCATTTGCAGGAGCACCGATTAGACTCGGCATTAAATCAGAACACTAGCTTTCCAAAAAGGACCACGGGCTTCTTAAGTCTATCTAAGGTCCGTTGCTCCGATGTTCATAGCGAGCTTTCTATTCCGCGGGCGACGCAGCCGGATGGCTAAACCGATAAATATTGTCCACGTCGTACATGCTCTTGATGTCGGCGGGCTAGAGAATGGCCTGGTCAATATTGTGAATCATCTCGACGACTACTTTGCTCACACGATCATGTGCTTAAGTCAATCGGGACGGATGGCGGAACGGATCAATAATCGTCATGTGAAGATCATCGAAATGCGCTTGCCGACCGACAGATTTCGCTTTCCGGTCATTCGACTCGCTCGTGAGTTTCAGCGGGTCGCTCCAGACATCGTCCATACGAGAGGCTGGGCGACCGTGGACGCGATTTGCGCGGCGCGGGTCGCGGGTGTGCCATGGGTGATTCATGGTGAGCATGGGCGGGAAGCCAGCGATCCGAATGGGCGTAATGGCAAACGAAACATAGTCCGAAAGTGCCTTTCACCGCTGGTGCACCGCTTTGTTACGGTGTCCGATGATCTTAAGTCTTGGCTGATCCAAACCGTTGGTATTCCCGAGTCAAAAGTCACAACGATTCATAACGGCGTGGATACCCGCCGATTCTCGTCCGAGGAGCGCGGTGCGAGCCGGTTTTCGCTCGGGCTCGATGACTCGGTTTTTACCATCGGAACAGTGGGCCGTCTGGACCCGGTTAAGGATCACACGAGTCTTCTCCAAGCGTTTCTGCCGATTGCGCGGTCAACTCAGCCAGCTTGTTTGTTAATCGCAGGAGCCGGGCCAATGAGGCGAGCCATCGAGTTATTAAGCTCCCAGCTCGGCATCTCTGAAAAAGTTCGACTGCTAGGCGAACGGCATGATATCCCGCAGGTTCTAAAGGCATGCGACGTATTCACGCTAACTTCCATCGCAGAAGGGATTTCCAATACGATTCTCGAAGCCATGGCATCAGCATTGCCGGTTGTAGCGACGCGAGTTGGCGGAAATCCAGAGCTTGTCGATGACGGAGTAAGTGGGTACTTGGTTCGTGCGCAGGATGTGGCGGGCCTTACAGCCGCATACGAATCTTATCTTTACGATCCGAATCTCAGAGATGCGCACGGCAAGAACGCGAGAGTACGGGCGGAGCAGAAATTCAGCCTTGAGCGGATGGCCTCCCAGTACGCTCAACTCTATCAAGGGCTGATGGGCGCAAGAGCGGATCGGGCGGCTTAAACAATATGTGTGGCATAGCAGGAATGGTGACTCAAGGCCGGCTCGCCGATGGCGACCAAGGCCTGCTCAAGCGCATGACGCGGGCGCTGTATCATCGCGGCCCCGATGGCGAAGGTTATTATTTCGACGAGCGGGCGGGACTGGGGCACCGCAGGCTTAGTATCATCGACCTGGAGGCCGGCAAACAGCCGATGTGCAACGAAGACGAATCGGTTTGGGTCACGTTCAACGGCGAAATCTACAACTACCTCGACCTGCGCAAAGACCTGCTCGCCAAAGGGCACCAATTTAAGACCGAATCCGACACCGAAGTGATAGTCCACTTGTACGAAGAGGTTGGTGAACGATTTTCCGAAAAACTGCGCGGTATGTTCGCCATCGGGCTGTGGGATAAGAAGGCGGAACGCTTAATCCTTACGCGCGACCGGGTGGGCAAGAAGCCTCTATACTACTCATTAATCGGCAACGTGCTCTATTTCGCTTCGGAGATGAAGTCGTTGCTGCATGTGCCGAACTTTAACCGCGACATCGATTTCGAAGCGCTCTCGGATTACTTTTCTTTGCTTTACGTGCCGGCGCCCAAATCGATTTTCAAATCCGTGCGCAAACTCAAGCCGGCTCACTATTTAGTTTTCGATGATCGGGGTGTGCGAGAAACCGGCTACTGGGATTTGTCTTTCGATCAGCCTGAAGAGAAAACCGAACAGCAATGGTGTGATGAGTTTCTTGCTGCCTACGAGGAGGCGGTTCGTTTACGCTTGCGCAGCGACGTGCCGCTCGGTGCATTTCTCAGCGGTGGCGTTGATTCATCTTCGGTCGTGGCGTTGATGCATAAAATCAACGGTAACCGTGTCACGACTTGTTCGGTCGGATTTGATGAAAAAGAGTTTGATGAGTCGGCGGCCGCGGCCGAGTTCGCGGCATCGCTCGGCACCGATCATCACGAAGAGAGGGTTCGCGCCGATGCTTTGTCGGTGCTCGACAAATTGGTCTGGCACTACGATGAGCCGTTCGCCGACTCTTCCGCGGTGCCGACTTACTATGTCTCACAATCCGCCCGACGCCATGTCACGGTGGTGTTGTCCGGCGATGGTGGCGATGAGAACTTTGCGGGCTACCGGCGTTACTTTCACGATTGTCTGCAATATCGGGCGCGCTCGTTGTTCCCTGACGGATTACGCGGTCCCTTGTTCGGCACGCTCGGCCGGTGGTATCCAAAACTGGACTGGGCACCCCGTTGTGTGCGCGCACAGGCGACTTTTCGCGAACTTTCGCGAGGCAATGTCGAAGGCTACTTTTATTCGATTTCAGCGACGAAGCCGGAAAACAAGCAAATCCTACTAAGCGGTGACCTTCAGCAATCACTGAATGGTTACAATTCGCTCGTGCTATTTGAAGATTATTACAACAGGCCGAAGACTCAGGACCATTTATCGCGGTTGCAATATCTCGACATCAAAACCTATCTGGTCGACGACATTCTTGTGAAGGTTGACCGTGCCGGTATGGCCAATTCGCTAGAGGTCAGGTCGCCCTTGTTGGATCACGTGCTGATGGAATTGATGGCGCGAATGCCTTCGTCGCTTAAACTTAAGGGGAATATCGGCAAGTATATTTTCAAAAAATCATTGGAGCCCGTCTTGCCCCGCGAGATTTTGACGCGGCGGAAACAAGGGTTTGGTGTTCCCGTGGCGGAGTGGTTTCGCAGGGATCTCAAGGAGACCGCAGCCGCAGTGTTATTGCAAGACGATCCGATGGGCTTGCTCAATTCCAAGGGGATTGCCGATCTGTGGAGTCAACATCAGTCAGGATTCAGAGATTTCTCGACGCCGCTTTGGACCATATTCATGTTTCGACTGTGGCAGGAAAGTTATTTCAAGAACGCGACGGCCGCCCCGATTGGCTAGCATTCCAATTGTCCTATGTCATCGGTGTTATTGAAGCAATTACTAGTTGGAGATTGACGTGAACGAAAACCCTAAATCTTTGGAGTTAAGCGGCGAGAGGTTCAAGTCCAATGTCAATATTCCGCTTTTATTGCAAGGCGGGGTGCTGTTGGGATTGTTCTTATGGCTATTTGGTCTGGCAGTGCCTGCTCTCTACCATGACTGGTTCGAATTCACGTCGTTCTCTCACGGTTTACTGGTACCTTTCATTTCCGGCTATTTGGCTTGGCAAAGAAGGAAGGAGTTGCGGGCGACACCGGCCAATTCCTCGGCGTGGGGCGCGCTGTTAATTTTCCCCGCCATTGGTTTGGCCTTGGTGGGCAAGGCGATCGGCGATGCGTTTACTGAACGGGTAGGGATGGTGCTATGTCTGAGCGGACTGGTTTGGCTCCTGTTCGGTTGGCAAATTTTCAAACGGTTGATTTTCCCTCTGGGTTATCTTTTGTTGATGATTCCGTTGCCTTACGTGATCGTTAACGAAGTCGCATTTCAGCTCAGGATCATCGACGCCGTGGTGGCGGCCCCCATGCTTCGCCTGCTTGGAGTACCGGTTTATCGCGATAACTATTTTCTTCATCTGCCCGATGTGACGCTAGAAGTGGCAGATTTGTGCAGCGGAATATCGTCAATCTTCTCTCTGTTCGCACTCGGAGGAGCTTACGTCTTTTTCTCTCCGATGCGGCCAAAGCTAAAATTGCTGGCGGTGCTCAGCACCATTCCATTCGCAGTCATCATCAATCTGCTGAGAATTATCCTCACGGCGGCTTTGTCGTATTATGTAAGCCTATCGGTTTTGAACATGCTGATTCATGAACTCACAGGTACCATAACTTTTTTTATCGCATTGACATTGTTCATTGTGTTGTGCGAGTTTCTTCAACGTCGATTTCTGCTCAAGGCTGCGGAACCTGCCCAACCAAGTATCGAAAGAAGCGCCGTTGTCGAAGAAACACGGTCGATGTCGCCAGTGACGAGCAAGCGATCCTGGCAGCCGACGCTGCTTGGAATGGCTTTACTACTACTGGCAGTTTTCTTGTCAGCAAATTTAACTGCCCAGAGTGAAAAATCCCTGTTGAACGAATTATCGAGCATTGCGACTCAATTACTAAGTTATCAGGTAGACGAATCGAAGGGTGCTGGATTCTACAAGGACCCAGGCGCGGATGTTGACTTGTCGAAAATTTATTCCTCTGCACAGTCCGCGCCAATCGAGCTGTACATTGGCTATCGCGGCAAGCAACAGGGCGACAAACGGCTAAAGTCACCGAGGCTTGTATTCCCCTATGGCTGGAATTATGTCTGGATCGAGCCGGCTCAAGTTGCGTCCACCCATGCAAACATGCCGATAAGTTCCAATTGGATGCTAACTCAAAACGGCCAACATCGCGTTTTGGTGCTCTATTGGTTCCAAGTAGGCGAGGAAACCTTCGGTGGAGAGTTCGAGAAACGCTTGATCCAGATACGTAACGCATTGTTCCTTGGCCGATCGGATGGTACGGTGGTGCGCCTAGCGACGCCGCTAACAAACTCTGATAAGCTTGACGAAGCAAAGCATCGGCTGGCAGGGTTCGCCGCCGAGATCCATCTTCGCCTGCGCGGGGTGTTGCCACAATAATTCTCTAACATGGGGGATGGACCATAGGCTGGGGCGTTGCGATGGAAAGATTGAATAGCTTTCATTCCTTAGCCCAAACGATTTAAGATTGCCCGGTTCACAAGCGACTATGTCCGACCTTTTTCTAGTAACGGGTGGCGCGGGGTTCATTGGATCCCATGTTGTGCAGCGTTTGGTCCAGCGCGGCGAGCGCGTGCGGGTGGTCGATAATCTCTGCACGGGAAGTATCGAGCGGCTTGGCCGTGTTCGCTCGGCGATCGACTTTGTCGAAGCGGATCTGGCCGAGCCGCAGGTTTGCGACCGGGTTGTCGACGGGGTTGCTTTCGTGTTGCATCAGGCGGCGATTCCATCGGTACAGCGCTCGATTCGCGATCCGCTTGCGTCCAACCGTGCCAATGTTACGGCGACACTCAATCTGCTTGAAAGTTGTCGCAGTCGTGGAGTGGACCGAGTGGTTAATGCCGCTTCGTCGTCAGCCTACGGCAATACCACGGTTCTGCCCAAAAAGGAGGACATGCCTCCTAACCCACTGTCGCCTTATGCTCTGCAAAAATTCGTTGGCGAGTGCTATGCTAGGATGTACCATGAGTTGTTTGGCTTAGAGACCGTGAGCCTACGTTATTTCAATGTCTTCGGTCCGAGCCAAGACCCGCAGTCCGAATATTCAGCGGTAATACCAAAGTTCATTGATAAGCTTTTGAACGGTGAGACCTTGACGATTTTCGGTGATGGCGAGCAGTCTCGTGACTTTACCTATGTCGACAATGTTGTCGAAGCGAATCTATTAGCGCTCACCGCAACCGGAGCCGCTGGGAGAGTCTGCAACATTGGCTGCGGTACACGCATTTCGCTGAACCAATTGGTGGCCCTCCTGGAAAAAATAATCGGGTGCAAAGCTAAAGTTGAATATCTGCCGGCACGTCCCGGCGATGTGCGTGATTCGCAGGCTGACATTACTCGCGCTAAAAGCATCCTCGACTACTCGCCTCAGATTTCCATCGAAGATGGACTAAGCAAAACAGTCGATTGGTTTCGCGCGCATCGGCGTGCTTGACCGCCGCTCTTACCTAATAAACTCAAAATATTGCCACGCATAAGTGATTCCGGCAGCTGGAATTCCAAGGGAGTTTACTATGAGAAAATGGTTCGTTTTGGCATTATTGGTCGTTTTTGTCGGGGGAGCTGCTGCGTATTACTTGGAAATCGGCGTGAGCGCACACACTAAGCGGGAGCGTTTCATCGCGAAAGCAAAAACCTATATCAGCAGTAATAAGATTAACGAGGCCGTGATTGAGTACAAGAACGCGCTCAAGGTCGATCCGGCCCATGCCGAGACTCATTATGAGTTGGCGCTGTTGTTGGCGAAAAAGGGTGATGTGCGGAACGCCTATCGTGAAATGGTTCGCGCCACCGACCTCGATCCCAAGTTGACCAAGGCGCGCTATCAACTGGGCGTGATGAATCTACTGGCTAAGGACATCAAGCGGGCTAAAGAAGACTTGGCGAAGCTTCAACAGCAGGACAAAGATGGCTACGAGACCCACTATTTGGCTGGGCAAATCGCGACTTTAGAGAAACAACCGGATAAAGCGATTGAAGAGCTGCGGGCGGCGCAAAAAAAGGAACCAGTGAAGGGGCGTACACTGGTCGATATCGGCCGAGTGCAGGTTTCCAAGCGAGATTTTAAAGCCGCTGAAGAATCCTTCCGCCAGGCGATTGCGATCGACGGCAAATTTGCCAGTGCGCGGATCGCCTTGGCACAGCTATATTTTATCACCGGCAATCAAGACAAGGCAGAAGAGGAATTGTTAGCGGCAACAAAGGCCGATCCGGAAAATGAAGATCTCCTCCATGTGTTGGGAAGTTTCTATTCGCGCACCCGGCAGAGCGACGATTTCGAGAAGCTCTATCAAGATATGCTCAAGAAAAAGCCAGACTCGCTGATTGCAAGAAAGAGACTAACCGAATTGGCGCTGGCGAGAAATGAAATGAAGAAAGCCAAGGATCTTAACGAGCAAATTCTCAAAGCCGCGCCCGATGACATCGACGGTAAATACTTTCGCGCCAGGATCTATTTGAGCCAGCGAGAGGCGCAGAAAGCGGCGGACGACTTGGCCGTCGTAACGCAGCTTGCGCCTCGTTTCGCGGCAGGGTTTTATTACTTGGGTCAATCCCAGGTACGTCTCGGCAAGATGACAGACGCCAAGGGTAGCTTTACCAAAGCCACCGAACTCCTACCCCATTGGCAGTTGCCGCACTTAAGCTTAGCCCAGCTACACCTTGGCGCCGGCAATGCCGATCTCGCTCTCGATGAAGCTGGCAAGATACTGAAAACCCAGCCCAAGAACGATTCTGCATTGATGATTAGCGGAGCAGCGCGGCTCAAGAAGGGCGAGGCGGACAAGGCACTGGAGATTTTTAAGCAAGTGGCCCAGGCGAATCCTAAAAACATCGCGGCCCGTTTCAATCTGGCGTCAGCCTATGCCGCGAAAAAGCAGCACAAAGAGGCGCTCAACCAATACGAAGAGGTGCTCAAGCTGGCACCGGACATGCTCGAAGCACTCGGTGCGATCGCGCAACTGCACATGGGCCAAGGCAATGCCAAGGCGGCTTTGGCGCGCGTCGAGCAAGCACGCAATGGCAGCAAAAATCCGGCGGGGCTCAATCAACTGCTCGGTCAAATAAGTTTCTCAGTGAAGGAATACGGTAAAGCGATCGATTACTTGGAAAAAGCGGTGAGCCACAATCCTGAGCTTACCAGCGCCTATTACACGATCGGCAACGTTTATGCGGCGGAAAAGCGGTTTGACGCCGCTCTCGAACAGTATCGGAAAGTCGTCGCGAAGAATCCTAAGTCAATTCCGGCTTACATGATGATTGGGACGATTTACGATCGGCAGAAACAAACGGCAAAGGCCAATGAGGCCTATCAAAAAGTGCTGGACATCGATAAAAACTTCGCCCCTGCGGCCAACAACCTCGCCTGGAATTACGCCGAACATGGCGGCAATATCGATATCGCCCTGACCCTGGCGCAGAAGGCGAGGGAGGCGCGGGCTAATGATCCGTCGGTGGCCGACACCCTCGGTTGGGTTCATTTCAAGAAGAAAAGCTACTCCATGGCCATCTCGTTGTTTAAGGAAAGCAGTGAAAAATTCAAAGACGCTAATCCGACCGTGCTGTATCATCTCGCCCAAGCGCAGGATAAAAATGGCGAGGAAGAATTGGCGCGTCAGTCGCTTAAGAAGGCATTGGCATTGAACACGGAATTCGCCGAACTGCAGGATGCGAAAAAGTTGCTCGCGTCTTTGGGTGGGAAGTAGGTAGATGTGACGAAAAATGACCAGCCGCAGTTTTTTGATCACGGTCGAGAAAAAATATCGTGAGGCAAGCTTCACCCATGATGCATGTGACCAATCTCAGCTGCCACGTCCACACTTTCGCCGCTGCGTGAACAAGGCGAGGCAGTCCCAACCAAGATTTCACGGTTCTAAGTGGGCCGAAAATTCGCGGTGGAGTATTATCTACGCTCCTCGTCGTGGTTCTAACTTCCATATGATTGTTTTTGCGTTGTTAGTGAACTGGAATTTAGTCGTCGTTGACGGTGCCTAACCTGTAGGAGGTTGTCGATGAAAAGGTCGATCGTCTCAACTGGAATCATTGTCGCGCTGCTCGTTGGCGGCTTTTATGCCTATTATCAACTCGGTGGTACCCCAGAGACAAGAAGGGAACGTCACTTAAAGCGAGCAAAGGGCTATCTGCAGGAGTCCAAAGTGAACGAAGCCCTGGTTGAACTTCGGAACGCGGTGAAAGCAGATCCGAGATCGGCCGAAGCACGGCAAGCGTTGGCGAGTGCACTTTTCAAGAAAGGCGATCTAAAAAACGGCTATGCAGAGCTCGTGCGCTCTGTCGACTTGAAACCTGATGATATCAAAGGAAGATATCAACTGGGGATACTGCAATTGCGTGGTAAGCAAGTCGCGAGAGCGAAAGAGCAACTCGAAAAGCTCCGGGAACAAGATCGAAATGCGTTTGAGACCCGACATTTGGCATCCCAAATCGCTTGGGCCGAACGTGATGGAAAGAGAGCCATCGCGGAATTAAACGAAGTGGTCAACAAGGACCCCAATAACGCGAGAGCATACATTGAAATCGGTTGGATCTATTACGCCGACAAAAACCTCAAATTAGCCGAGGAATCATTTCGGAAGGCGATCGGAGCCGATCCGAAGAATCCCGGAGGCCGTATCGCCTTAGCCCAACTATACGTTCGCGCAGGTGAACAGAAGCGGGCTGAAGAAGAGCTGGTTTTTGCTACAAAGGCGGATCCGGAGAACGAAGCTCTGCTCAATATCTTGGCCAACTTTTATTCTACGACTGGCCAGTTCGACGATGTCGAAAAGATTTTTCAAGACCTCCTCAAGAAAAAGCCGAACTCAATCATAGCAAAAAAGCGGCTCGCGGAAATCTATGTTACGAAAAATGACTTAAACCGCAGTAAACCGCTAATTGACCAGATTCTTAAGGCCAATTCGGATGACGCGGACGGCCGTTTTTATCGCGGCCGAGTGTTTTTGGCTGAAAAAAAATTCAAGGAAGCTTACGAGGATTTCAGTTTTGCGGCACGGTTGTCTCCACAGTTTGCAGCTGGCCATTTTTATCTTGGGATCGCCAGTGCATCTTTGACGAAAATAGCGGAGGCCAAGAAGAACTACACACGAGCCACCGAGCTGGCGCCGAACTGGGTGCTTCCGCAAATTACGTTGGCGCAGTTGTATCTGGTCAGTGGAGAGCATGACTTTGCCCTTGCGGAAGCTGAAAAGGTCCTAAAGCTTCAAAACAATAACCTTGCCGCGTTGCTGGTTATCGCCGGATCTCGCTTGGCCAAAGGTGAGTTGGAGAAGTCGTTGGTAATTTACAAGGCTATCCAAACCGCCCAGCCCAACAACGAGCCCGCGGCTTTTAACCTGGGGTCGATTTATCGATTGCAAAAGAAATACTCTCAAGCGATCGAGGAGTTTGAAAAAGTGCTGCGACGCAACCCCGAGCATGTCGAAGCTCTAATCGGTATCGCTCGATCGGAAGTGTTGCGTGGAAACTCTAAAGCCGCGCTTGAACGGGTGAAAGGCCAGCTCGGCGTATCCAAGCGTCAGGCGCCGGTTTACGAGCTGTTAGGTCAGCTGCAGTTAGCCGCTAAGACCTACCCAGACGCGATTGTCAGTTTGGAGAAAGCAATTTCACTGGAGCCAGATAGGTCCTCGGTTTATTATCTTCTCGGTAGCGCTTACGCTGAGCAGAAACAATTTGATGCCGCCATCGATCAGTATCAAACACTGATCAAGAAAAGCCCCAACCTGGTTCCGCCCCACATGATGACCGCGATTCTTTACGAACTTAAAAAGGACACGGCCAAAGCCAATCAGTATTATCAAAAAGTATTGGACATCAATAAGCGGTTCGCCCCAGCGGCTAATAACCTGGCTTGGAACTTCGCTGAACATGGGGGGAATTTGGACGTTGCTTTGGGGTTGGCCCAGCGCGCGCGAGAGGTTAGCCCGAATGATGCAGTTATCGCCGACACTCTAGGTTGGATTTACTACAAGAAAGGGGCCTACGGCAGCGCAATCTCGTTGCTCAAAGAGAGTAACGAGAAGTTCATGCGAAAAAATCCGAGTGTGCTGTATCACCTCGGCCTGGCGTATCAGAAAAACAAGGAAAAAGAACTGGCCAAACAAGCACTCACGCAGGCGCTAAACGTCGGTCAGAAATTTCCCGAGATGGCCGAGGCAAATCAAGCCCTTGAGTCGCTTAAGTAATTCTAGCCCGCATTTCTCACGACCTGGCAATTGTGGTGGCCGCAAGGTCAGAGCAGTGAGATTTGCGAACAGAGTTAGGGTTGGGAGGGTTGGCAGAGGGGAAAATCCGCAAACCGTGTAGCGT